>Ga0206873_1120_pt1 | contig 25681 bp, 27 predicted proteins | sample Alteio_BWOrgCont_11_FD_152631 | JGI IMG/M metagenome (GOLD analysis project Ga0206873, IMG submission 152631) | Enriched cells from forest soil in Barre Woods Harvard Forest LTER site, Petersham, Massachusetts, United States -... | ecosystem: Environmental > Terrestrial > Soil > Temperate forest >...
AAGGTTCTGATTGCCGTTTTATGCGTTTGGCTGTATTTTCCTGAAAACACTTCATAAAAGCCATATCGCATGAACCAGCCCGCCGTTTCCGAGAAAGTGAAAACCGCATCGCTCGACGCATTATATGCGCTGATTCATAACGATCTCAAAAAGGTCGATGCGCTGATTCTCGATCGCGTCAAAAGCGAAATTCCGCTGATTCACGATATTGCACGCCATATCGTCGCCTCCGGCGGCAAACGTATCCGTCCGGCGCTAACGCTGATCTCGGCACAATTGTGTGAATACCAAGGGCAGCGCCATATCGCGCTGGCCGCCGCCGTCGAATTTATCCATACGGCGACGCTGTTGCATGATGATGTCGTCGACGAGAGTAAGCTGCGGCGCGGGCTGGCCACAGCCAACGAATTGTTCGGCAATAAAGCGAGCGTGCTGGTCGGCGATTTTCTTCTGAGCCAGGCGTTCCAGATCATGGTCGGCGACGGATCGCTTAAGGCCCTTAAAATCTTGTCGGACGCCAGCGCGGTGATTTCCAAGGGCGAAGTCATGCAACTGATGACCGAGGGACAGCCGGAAACGACCATCGAAAATTATTTGCAGGTAATTTCGTCGAAAACGGCAGTCCTATTCGCGGCCGCGTGCGAGCTGGGCGCGGTGATTTCCGGACACGATACGCTCGAAGAAGATTTGCGCGAATTCGGTATTTATATCGGTATCGCATTCCAGCTGGTCGACGATGTACTCGATTACGCCGCCGATGAAAAGGTGCTGGGCAAAAGCGTCGGCGACGACTTCCATGAAGGTAAGATCACCCTGCCCGTCATCCTCGCCTATAACGCCGGGACGCGCGAGGAAAAGGCCTTCTGGGCACGTACATTATCGGAATTGGAGCAAAAGCCGGGAGATTTTGAAGAAGCCTTAGCGCTTATGCAAAAGCACGGCGCTATCGCGCAGACCATCACCATGGCGGAAAGATATTGCAGCAAAGCGCGCCAGTGCTTATCGGCATTCCCCCCCGGAAAAGCAAAATCGGCGATGTTGGACATCGCCGATTTTTGTACGAGTAGGGTTTACTGATAGAATTAGCGGCCCGGATCTGCGGTTTGGTTACTAACGGTAGAACCTTCACCAGTGCAGTCAACAGACATTAAACTGGCTCCCATGTTATTTACTATACTCCAAGCACCGAATACTATACCAACACCCGTGCCAAGCATAGCAGCCATACCCCATGAAACCTTCCCAAGCATTGCACCTACACCTAAAGCACACACCATAATCGTAGCGAGGCCTTTACCGGCGCTGCCTTGGAAAAAATTGACCGCGACACAGAGAACATTACCAGCCAAGGTATCCGTTCCTTCCCCGGCTGCAGATAGCGCAAACGCCATATCCGGCATCGCAACCAAGACTGTAGCCAACATAAGCGCGCAGGCGATTTCCCATGATGTGCTTAAATCCGTCGTTATTGTTTTCATAAAAAAACTCTCTTTTTGGGTGTGTTGTTTATCATACTAACTCGAATATATTAACAAATCCTTATTAAGCAGATCCGGTAGGTTTTGGATTACTTCCGCCTAAGCCAAAACTAGAAGATTTCTGTGCAAGAGCAGTGGTAATTTTAGGCGCATTTGGAGTTAGATCACCATATTGCTCATTGGAAACAACCACTGCATCCCCCTGACCTGGCTCCATTTGCGCTATGCCTTTATCTTTGTATTTTTGTTTATACTCATCGTTTAAGGCATCATCAAAAAACTTAGGCATGTTAGCAGCCTTAATTCGGCTAGGATTTGGGCTTTTTTCGCGATGCTTCAAATTCTCATCTACTTCTTTCTTCAATACGGCATCAAAGGCCTTTTCGAAATCACCATCAAAATTCTTGCGTTCGTTTGAAACTTTTTTAAAAAAGTCCGGCAATATATCATGTATTGCCCACTTCGGATTAGTATCCACCTCCATGGCCAAAATCGCCGCAATATTTTGAGCTTTCAATGTTGCCGTTTTAATCACCTCACCGCCATTGCCGTCCGGTACTGCGTACTCTATTTTCATGTCTAGCGCATCTTTAGCACCTGACATCGATGTCAGAACTGCATCAACCTTCGAGCCTGCGCTTTTCTTCTCTTCATCCACTACAATCGGCGCTGCGCCTTTTTTTACGCGCTTATCATTGAGCAAAGGCTTTGTCTGAGAATGATTTATTTCGCGTTCCTCATTACGGCTTTGATGTTTCATCTCATGCTCAATCGCTGTTACATATATGTTGCTCAAGGGTTTTTCCCCGCGCCCCATAAAATTTGCTACATCGCCTGAAAGAGCTGCGGGTGATACCCTTTGTGCCAAATATTCTGCAACTTGATCACTAATCAATTTTGGCATGGCTTTTATCCTCCCAATATTACTTTAACTATTATCAACTTATCATGGAGCGAGTAAAAAAAGTGTGAAACTATTATGACAATTGAGCACCACATACAGTATTTGTCCCCTTGCTCGCGGGGGATATAGGGGGGTATTATTTATTAAGTTACTGATTTTATTATACATATATCATCCCCACCCGTCATCACCGCGATCGGTCTGGTAACGCCACCCCTACACTTAAAGCGAGAGAGGGGGCACAATTTATATATATAAATTTCAAGCTGTTTAGGAAATTCAGTCTACCGTTATCCACTGCAGTCAACCTCCCCTAAATTCGCTCCCAAAGTATTTACAATGCTCCATGCACCGAATATAATGCCAACGCCCAAGGCAACCATACCAGCCATACCCCAGGAAACTTTTCCCATCATCGCGCCCACGCCCAGAGCGCACGTCATAATTGTAGCAAGGCCCTTACCGGCACTGCCTTGAAAAAAATTCACTGCTAAACAGAGGGTATCGCCAGCCATACTATTCGCCCCTTGCCCGGCAGAAGACAACGCCCCTGCAAAAGCCATATCCGGCATCGCAACCAGCGTGGTAGCCAACATAAGCACGAAGGTAATTTCCCAAGCTGTGCTTAAATCTATCGTTATTGTTTTCATAAAAAACCTCTCTTCAATTTAACACGGAGGGGTAAAAGAAGTGTGAAATTATTATTACAATTGGCGCGTTTATGCCTTTTATTATCATGCAAAATTTGCATTTTATACAATCAATTCATATATATATCGTCATTGCGAGGAGGCGCAGCCGACGTGGCAATCCAGTCTTTATCTGGCTCCGGTATGCTTTGATAGGCTGGATTGCTTCGGCTTTGCCTCGCAATGACGGCTCACTTATATATAAACTTTAAGTTGAGCGCGCAGCTCCGACAGTTCCTGCCGCAGGACGGCCAGCTGGCTCTTTTGCTTATCGGTCAGGACCCGTTTTTTAGCGGGCTGGGCGATTTGGTGGGATTCCGGAAGGGTATTTTCTACCGGCGCGGCGGGGGCATGTTTGCGCATGCTGAAGGCTTTTTTGGCACCCTTGATGGTATAGCCCTGCTTATAGAGCAGGTTCTTGATGGTGACGAGGACATCCATATCCTCGGGGCGGTAATAGCGCCGTCCGCCGGCGAGCTTCAGCGGTTTGATCTGGGCGAAACGGCTTTCCCAGAAACGCAGCACATGCTGGGGAACGCCTAAAAACTTGGCGGCTTCGTTGATGTTCTTGAATGCTTCCGAAGATTTTTCCACTGGCGCTTTCACCGAGCGCTTATCATATACCTCGCCACAATCATAGTCATCCGATGTAAAGGGCGGTGTCAGTGATTTCGGTAAGGTGGATTTTTTTGATGCGGACTGAGCTAGGGCAGGAGGTTTTCGAGGGGCAGAGGGGCTATCGTGCACGACAGGAAACATATCCTTCTGCAGCAGGTCCATTTGCATCAACACCTCCCCTAATAAGGTTTAGGTGCTGCCGGCGCCATGATGACGCGGCAGGCCGTCCTACGTAGTAATCGTCTTTTTGCCGTCGGCCAAACTTGTGTTGACCTTGTTCTTCAGTAAATTCGATGCGTTGAACGACAGTACGGTGCGCGACGTGATCGGCACTTCGATACCGGTTTTTGGATTGCGGCCCATGCGCTGTTTTTTCTTACGCAGGTTGAACGTTCCGAACGAAGAAAGCTTTACCGAATCACCCTGCTCCAAACCGCTGCAAATTTCCTCTATAACCGAGTCTACCAGCGAATTGCATTCCTGCAACGACAGGCCGATTTTGGTATAGACAGCAGCGCTCAAATCCGCACGTGTTAAGGTCTTAGTCATAGCTTTTCTTCTTTCGTTAATTAGTGATGTAGGTATATATCTACCCTATTTCCGGAATGAATTCAAGCAGTAACGTGAAAATCCTTCGTTACCACCTCAGGATCGTGCATCCCCACGTTAATCCCGCGCCCAAAGCCGGGCAGGCTATAAGGTTTCCGGGCTTTATCCGGCCATCGCTTGCGGCGACGTGCAGCGCCAGCGGAATCGAAGCCGCCGAAGTGTTGGCATGCAGCGGTACGGTGCAAATAACCTTGTCTTCATTTAAATGCAGTTTCTGCGCGACACCATTTAATATGCGCACATTGGCTTGATGCGGCACCAGCCAGTCGATGGCGGAAAGCGGTAAATCAAGCGCTGTGAGCCCCTCCTCCACCGCGGCAGGCATTTTGGTGACGGCGTGGCGGAAGATTTCTTTGCCGACCATAAACATCGTGCCTGCGGTTTTGGTCGACGATACGCCGCCATGGGTTGCTAAAAGCTGTGTGTATTGGCCATCGGAATGGATACCGGAAAATAATACACCGCGATCGGCATTGGTTCCGGGTTGGTCCTGCGCTTCGAGAATGATCGCTGCTGCGCCGTCACCGAAAAGGATGCAGGTGCCACGGTCGGTCCAGTCGAGAATGCGCGAATAGGTTTCCGCGCCTATGACCAGCACGCGTTTGGCTTGACCGGCGATGATGAAATTATTGGCGATGGTCATGGCATAGACGAAACCGCTGCAGGCAGCGTTGATGTCGAATGCCGCGCCGCGCGTGATACCGAGGCGGTGTTGCACCTTGGTCGCGGTGGAGGGCATGGTGTCGTCGGGCGTGGTCGTGGCGAGGATGACTAAATCGATAGTATCGGGCGAGATGCTTGCGCGTTGCAAAGCCTCCTGCCCGGCTTTTACCGCAAGGTCGGAGGTAACTTCGCTATCGGCGGCGATGTGGCGTTGCTCGATGCCGGTGCGCTCGATAATCCACTCGTGATTGGTTTCAACCAGCGCCTCGAATTCGGTATTGCGCATGATGCGCTCAGGCAAGTACGCGCCGGTGCCGAGAACGATGGCGCGACGCATCAGGCCTTCTCCCCTTCGGGTTCGCTCACAGTATCAGGTTGCGTTTGTGGGATCGGACCGGTTCGTTTGATTTCTTCGATGATACGAGTGTTGATGTGGTGAGCGACGAGCTCGACCGCGACGCTGATAGCCTGACAGAAACTTACCGCATCGGCGCCACCATGGCTTTTAACGGCGATGCCATTCAGCCCTAAGAACATCGCGCCATTACGCTTACGATCATCGAGTTTTTCGCGAACGGCACTCAGTGCGCCGGTGGCCATAAAGGCTCCGGCTTTGGCGATGGGAGAACTATTGAATGCTTCGCGCAGATAGGTGCGGATCAGGCGTGCAGTGCCTTCGGCGGTTTTGAGGGCGACGTTGCCGGTGAAACCATCGGTCACCACGACATCGACCGTACCGGCGGCAATATCGTTGCCTTCGATGAAGCCATAATAATTCAAATCGCCGCCAGCGTTGCGCAACAATTGGTTGGCGGCTTTCACTTCATCGCGGCCTTTTAATTCTTCGGAACCGACATTGAGCAGGCCAATGCGCGGACGGCTTAAGCCGAGCACAGCGCGGGCAAAGGCATCGCCCATCACGGCAAAGCAATAGAGATCGTTGGCGTCGGATTCGACATTCGCGCCGAGATCGAGCATGACGGATTCGCCGCGCAGCGTTGGAAATAATGCGGCGATAGCGGGGCGGGAAATGCCGGGCAGTGTGCGCAATATGAGTTTGCTCATCGCCATCAGCGCGCCGGTGTTGCCTGCCGATACAATGGCGCAGGCTTTGTTTTCTTTGACCGAATCGATGGCCAGCCACATGCTGGAATCGCGTCCGCGACGCACGGCATGCGACGGTTTATCGTCCATCGCGATCACCATTTCGGTGTGCACGATGTCGCTCGCATTCCGCAGGATGGGCATATCGCGCAGCAGCGGTTCGAGGATATAACGATTGCCAAACAGCAGGAAACGGATACCGGGATGGCGGATCAATGCCATTTCCGCGCCGCGCAGCACGCATGCGGGCGCGTTATCACCGCCCATGGCATCAAGAGCGATTGGTAATGGGGGCTTTACAGCCGGCATGGATTACAGGTGGACTTTATCCGTCGTTACCTGGCGGCCATTGTAGTAGCCGTCAGCCGAAACGTGGTGCGGGCGCTTGAGTTCGCCCGTGGTCTTGTCTTCAACCACTGTCGTCTTGCCGAGGGCATCATGCGAACGGCGCATGTTGCGGCGCGATTTACTTGTTTTTCTTTTAGGTACAGCCATGGTCTTAATCCTTCACGTTTTAGGAATTTTGGAAAGGGAGGTATATAGCAAAATCACCGCTTTAGGGAAGCGTTTTTTGCGGTATTTGCGGATGTTTTGTGAGGCGCGAGCGCCGGAGCGCCAGAAAATTGGCGCAAAGATCAATAATAACAATATATTATCAAAGCAGGAAGTCCGGGGATCCGTCTTGGCCAGACGTATACAAAAACGAATCCCCGGGTAACGTAGTAACGATTACTACCTGATGACCACACCCAGACCTAAAACGGGCGGAGCGTAGACAACCGGTGGTGGCGGGTAATAGGCTACCGGTGCGGGCGGGTAATAGTAAGCCGGAATGGGTTCGTAATACGCAATATAGCGCGTATGTCCATGCCACGCATATACCGGGCGTTCGTAATGCGCATAGCCATGATGCCACCATCCGCCACGCTCATCGGCATAGGAAGGCTGGGTAAGGAGCGCGAGGGCAAAAGCACTGGCGAGTAATGTTTTTATCAGGGTTTTCATAGTCACCTCCATCGTTAAATATTTACTGAGGTCACTATGCACCTGCACGCATTACCGGAAGGCTACGCGATGGTTACAAATTTGTTAGGGACGGACTAACGTCTTTTTATCCACCCGCCACAATATTCCCTTGATGAAATTGCCAAAAGACGTGGGCGATTTCCAGTCAGCGCTCCACATACGCGGCGTCCAGTCGGAATGCCAGCACCATGCGGTATAATGCAGGTGCTTGTCGCGGATGAAGCGGTCGGCGAATAAATAGCCGAAACCCTTCGCCGTGCCATAGGCTTTATCGGTTTTCACATCAGGCTCGAAGCCCCACTCGGTGACGAGCACCGGCTTTATGTCCTGCAATCCGTCGAGGTTGCGCTCCCATGCGCCGGGATCGTTGCCGTCGGTGCCGGCGTAAATATGCCATGCGTAGGCGGTGTTGCTGTCTTCCATCGGCGCGTTGCGCACGCTTTGCAAATTATAACCCCAGCCGTTGCTGGTGACGATAACGAGGTTGTCGCTGTAAAAACGCACGAGGCCGATCAGTGTTTCCCACCGCGGCTTCAGTTCTTTCCATTTAGGTTGCACCTGCGAGCCATCGGCCTGCACCGGCCATACCGGCTCGTTCCATAATTCAAACATGATGCGCCCGTCCTGGCCGAATTCCATGGATATTTCTTTCCAGAAATCTTTCGCCAGATCGAAATTAGTATCGTAGAGATCGCGCTGGAAACCATCGGGGGCGGGTTGCGTATATACGTCCGGCACACCGATGGCCTGCCAGCAAATAATAACGAACATATGCGCCGCGAGCGCCGCCTGAACGTCGCGCCGGAGCATGTCGATCACTTTTTTGCGGCCATAATCGCGCCATGTGCCGGGATGGACGCTGATGCGCACGACATTGGCGTTCCAGTCGTCGGCAATCAATTGGTAATCGGATAAAGGCCGCCCCTCGCGCGCAATCAGCGGATCGCCGACGGCCACGCCCTGCAGCATCACCTCGCGGTTGCCGTAAAAAATTTTATTGCCTTTGACGTACAGGCTATCGGCAGCGAACGCCGATAGCGGCAGACAGAGCATTATAAATAAGCATATAAAAAGGCGCATGGCAGGATAATAGCGGTAGGTCCCGGGGAAGACAAGGATGACAATGCGGATCGAATGCCCTATACTGCCGCTCCCGTCCTTCACCCACCCACAAGGAGCTTACCTATGTATCAGCTATATTATTCGCCGGGCGCATGCTCGATGGCCATCCATATCGTTCTCAACGAGCTGGGCATCCCGTTCGAGGGAATTAAGGTCAATCTGCAGGCGGGCGAAAACCGCAAGCCGGAGTTTCTGAAGATTAATCCGCGCGGGATGGTGCCGGTATTGGTCGAGGACGGCGTGACGATTCGCGAAGGCGCGGCTATGCTCATTCACCTGATGGAAAAACATAGCAGCCCATTACTGCCGAAAAATGAGCCCGCACGCACAAAAGCGCTGGAATGGCTGATGTTCGCCAATGCGACACTGCACCCGGCTTATGGGCGCGGGTTTTTCCTCCTGAAAAACGTGACGGACAAGGCCGCGCTGGAGCCCCTGTTTAAAGTAAACGTCGCGATCATCAATAAATTATGGGAAGAAGTCGATACACAACTGGCGAATAACCGTTATATCGCGGGTAACCAGATGACCTCCGCCGATATCCTTATCACCGTGATCGCCAACTGGGGCGCGCATTTCCCATTAGCTCCCACGCTTGGTAAGAATGCACAGCGCCTTTTTGCTGAAGTCAGCGCTCTGCCTAGCTTCCAGAAGGCATTGAAAGACGAAGGGGTGGAGTATAAAATCGCCGCCTAGTTGCCCAGCCGAATCATTACACGCTTGTAATTTGACTCGCGGCTTGGGCGGTATAGTGTGCATTGTGTGCAAATAAACGCACCTTATTCAATATTTACCGTTATGGGAGTTTTTATGACCGCTACTCGTTTACTGTTCGCTACCATCGCAAGCTCGATCCTTTTCGTAGTGCCCGCTTATGCGCAGGCTACTGCTCCGGCTGCTGCACCTGCAACCGCTCCGGCTCCTGCCGCAGCTCCCGCTACCACCGCACCGGCCGCTGCTTCCCCTAGCGAAGAGCACCATGATGCTACCAAGGATAAGCAGGATGCTAAAGCCCAGAAAAAAGAAGTAAAGAAAGAAGCCAAAAAAGATAAGAAAGCCAAAAAGGCGAAGAAAGATGACGCCGCCGCCACCGATGCCGCTCCTGCTACAAAGCAGTAGTCGCTAAGACATCTGAAACCCGGCCAGTAGTTTTGCTACTGCGCCGGGTTTTTCTTTGCCCGTAATTTTCCCCAATACTCAAGGCGTTTAACTATTTCGCGCTCGAAACCGCGCTCGACCGGCTGGTAATAATGCTGCCGCGCCATGCCGTCGGGAAAATAATTCTGGCCGGAAAATCCATCTTCGGCGTTGTGGTCGTAATCGTAGCCTTTGCTGTAGCCGAGTTCCTTCATGAGTTTCGTCGGCGCATTTAAAATATGCATCGGTGGCATCAGCGAGCCGTTGGCGCGCGCATCGCGCATGGCCGCTCCCTGCGCGGTATACGCCGCGTTCGATTTGGGCGCGGTCGCGAGATAAATCACGCATTGCACGATACCAAGTTCGCCTTCCGGACTGCCTAAAAAATCATACATGTCCTTAGCGGCAACCGCCTGCACCAGCGCCTGCGGGTCGGCCATGCCGATATCTTCGGCAGCAAAACGGATAAGCCGGCGCAGGATATATAACGGTTCTTCGCCGCCATCAAGCATACGCGATAGCCAGTATAATGCCGCATCGACGTCGGAACCGCGCAAGGATTTATGCAGCGCGCTGATGAGATTATAATGGCCTTCCTGTTTTTTATCGTAGAGCGGTGCGCGCTTTTGCAGATATTTGGTAAGCGCCGTAGCATTGAGCGGCGTTTTGCTTTTATAGCTGAATAATATTTCGCAGAAATTGAGCAGCGCTCGGCCATCGCCGTCGGCCATACCAATTAAAATATCGCGGGCATCGGGCGTCAGCGGTAACGGGCGGTTCATATGGGTTTCAGCACGTAGCAAAAGTTGTGTCATCGCACCCGCATCAAGGCGTTGAAGTACCACTACCTGCATCCGTGATAGTAATGCGCCGTTCATTTCGAAGGACGGATTTTCCGTCGTCGCGCCGATGAGAATGATCGTGCCGTCTTCAACAACAGGTAAAAATGCATCCTGCTGCGAGCGGTTGAAGCGATGGATTTCATCGACGAAAACGAGCGTGCGCAGGCCGTCCTGACGGCGGGCGCGGGAGCGTTCAAAAATAGCTTTGAGTTCGGCGACGCCTGAGGCTACCGCCGAAACCTGCTCGAATTCATAGCCGGATTTTTCGGCGATGATGCGGGCGAGCGTCGTTTTGCCGCAGCCGGGCGGGCCCCACAGCACCATCGATACCGGCGGCGCGCCTTCCAGCACCTGCCGTAGCATATGGGTTTCCGACAATACATGCCCCTGCCCGATTACTTCTTCCACAGAGGCTGGACGCAGGCGATCAGCGAGCGGGGCATCTTTATCATTGAGTTGATCGAAAAGTGTGGGCATATAAGGGCAATATATAGGTAGGAATATGCAAAGTAAAACCCCCATCGTCATGTGCTGGAGCGGCGGCAAGGACAGCTCGCTGGCGCTTGAAGCGCTGCTGCAATCGCCGGAATATGAGGTGACGGAGCTGTTCACTACCATCACCGAAGGCTACGACCGCATCAGTATGCACGGCGTGCGCCGCGAGTTGCTGGAAGCGCAGGCGAAATCCATCGGCCTGCCGCTTACTACCGTTTTAATCCCGCCGGAATGTGTGAATGCGACCTATCAGCAGCGCATGAAAGATGCCTGTATCGCATTTAAAAAACGCGGCATTGAGCATATGGCATTCGGCGATCTATTCCTTGAAGATATCCGCGCTTACCGTAATGAGCAGTTGAAACAGGTAGATATGACCGCCGTTTATCCGGTGTGGGGACTCGATACTGCGAAGCTGGCTGAAGACTTCATTGCGCGCGGGTTCAAGGCGATTTTATGTTGCATCGACCCAAAGCAGATTCCGTCCGATTTTTGCGGGCGGGATTATGACCGCGCTATGCTCGCGGGTTTGCCCAAAAAAGCCGATCCGTGCGGGGAAAATGGGGAATTTCATACGTTTGTATATGAGGGGCCGATATTCAAAACGCCAATCGCTTGCGCCAAAGGCGAAGTCGTGTTACGCGATAACTTCTGGTTTTGCGATATATTAGCCGCTTAAGGAGTCCCATGAAGAAACAACGCCTGATCACCCTTTCGCTGTTTGTACTTGTCGCCGCTGCGTCGCGCCTGTTGCCGCACGAACCTAATTTTACGCCGATTGCCGCCATCGCATTATTCGCCGGGGCAAATTACAGCAGTCGCTGGCTGGCGTTTGCCGTACCGATTGCCGCGTTGCTCATCGGCGACGCCATCCTCGGATTTTATCCGGGCATGTGGATTAATTACCTCGCCTTTGCCGCCGTGGTTTGTGTCGGATTCGCCTTGCGCGGCCGCCAGAAATTGCTGCTGGTATTTTCCGCTTCGATCTTCGGCGCGCTTGTCTTTTTTACCATCAGCAATTTCAGCGCATGGGCCACCGGGCAACTTTACCCGATGACATGGAACGGATTGATGCAATGCTTCGCCGCCGGGGTTCCGATGTTCCGCAACACGCTGCTCAGCGACCTGTTTTACACGGTTTTATTGTTCGGCGGATACGCATTGGCTGAACGCGGACTCAACGTGGTACAACCCTACAGCCGCCGCACCGCTTAAGCCCGATGCGTATCGTATCGCTCCTGCCCGCCGCCACGGAAATGGCCTGCGCGCTGGGGCTGGAAGATTCCATAGTCGGTATTTCGTTTGAATGCGATACTCCCGCTTCCATCACCAATCGCCCGCGCGCAGTGAGTACGACGCTTGATGTGCATGGCAAAACCCCGCGCCAGATCGACATCGAAGTTACCGCGCTGATGAAAGAAGGCAAAAGCCTGTATGTCGTCGATGAAGCATTACTCAAAGAATTACGCCCGGACATCATATTGACCCAGAATTTGTGCCAGGTCTGCGCGCCGTCGGGAAATGATTTGTCGCACGCGCTGGCGAAGCTCGATACCCAGCCGCAGGTGATTTTCATGTCGCCGCATTCGCTGGCCGATGTCGAGGCTAACCTTATGGAGCTGGCCGCCGCCACGGGGAAGAAAAAACAAGGCGCGCGCTTGCTCGCCGACTGGCATAAACGCACGGATAAAGTGATAGCTCGGGTGGAAAAGCTGCGGCGTTTTCCGCGCGTGTTTTTCATGGAATGGGTCGATCCGATTTATTGCGCCGGACACTGGCTGGCGGAGATGATCGAAATCGCCGGGGGACAGGATCCGTTATCGCGCAAAGGCGTCGATTCGGTGCGCATCGAATGGCAGGACGTGCTCGACTGGCAACCGGAAGTCATCGTCGTTGCGCCGTGCGGTTATAACCGCGAACAGGCGGAACAGCAATTGCCCATACTGCAATCGCTTCCGGGCTGGGACACGCTGCCCGCCGTGCAAGCCAAGCGAGTTTATGCAGTCGACGGTAATGCTTATTTCGTTCGGCCGGGCCCGCGCCTTATTGATGGTCTGGAAATGCTGGTGAAGCTGTTCCACCCAGCGCCGTTTCAGGGTTAGAGCGTTTACGATACATCAACCAGAGAATACTGGCAGGCAGGCTGGTGAGCATATAAATGATCCCCACCTGTATCGAAAGCATCAGCGCCGGCCCTTTGGCAATGCCGATCAGCGCCAGCATCCCGACGGTTCCGGCTTCGCGCACGCCCCAGCCGCCGATAGAAATCGGCAATGTCGTAGCGAGCAGCACCGGCGGCATCACCATAATACATTGCAACAGCGTGATATCGATGGACAGGCTGCGTGCCAGCACATAAACGGCAGCGCAATAAACGATATGGCCCAGCAGGGCGGAAGCCAGCGATATGATCGCAATGGAAGGGCGCGTAAGAATCAGGCGCAGGCTGCTAACGAAATATAAAAGCCAGTGAACCATCCGGATATGCTTGACCGGTGCCAGCCACCGATCGATGCGAAATAGCAGCCATAGCCCGAAAATCCCGGCCAGCAGGATTAGTGGTAATAATATACTCGTATTAAAGCCGACTGCGTTGCCCAGCATCGGCAACGTGGCGACCACCATTAACATAAGCGCGCCCAGCGCCATGACGCGGTCAATAATAACCGAGTGGATCGTGATCGGCATCGGGATATCCTCGCCCCTGCAAAGCCATACACGCACGACGTCGCCAGCCACCGCGCCCGGCAGGCAGCAGGAAAAAAACACGCTGATATAGTAGATACGCAACGCAGCGACTTGCGACAGAACTTTTTCCCCAGCACCCGACAATGCAGAAAGTATCATGCGCCAGCGCGATGCGCCTATCCCCAACTGACATAACATCAGGAAAGCACAGACAAACACCATCCAATGATCTTGATTGATAACGATGTCGCGAAGATAACCAAAATCGACGCCGCGAAATACAAACCAGAACGCGGCCAGCGTTAATCCCGCTTTTACAGCCAGGTTAAACAAGCCCGAATGCCGGAGACATTTGAAAAGCCGTTGCATGATTTATAGGAAAAAAAGAATGCGGTGCATTCGTGCTTTGTGACGGATAGCACCTGAAATGTCTAGTGCTTTTAAGAAGCGTCCGGCTATTAGTCCGCCAGCAGTTCCGACGGAATTTTTACATTTGCAACAGTCGATGCGGAACGTTTGTTGCGGGCGAAACGGGTCAAATCCATCACGCTGATAACCATGCGGACGCCTTCGTATTCTTCACGGTCCGGCACCTCGATGTCTTCGCGGACATCCCATTTAAAACCGAACGATTCAACCATCTGGCGGTAGGCGCGCGCAGACGGAAGCGATGCCATGTTGAAAGCATATTCCACGCCTTCGGCAATCGCTTTGCGAATAAAGCGGCGGGCGATTTCAGGAAATACGGCGCCACCACGGAATTCCGGAAGAATCGCTAAACGCGAGAATTCTCCATAGGCACGATTGGCGAGATCAAGTTCCGGAAACAGGTTTTTCAATCTCAAATCGTCGCCTTCCATAGGCATTTCCTGTGCGGAAGCGGCGGTAGAGATAGTGAGCCTGCCGCCGGCGACGCACTGAAGGCCCATGCGCGCGACCATAATTTCGCTGGTGGTATCGAAACGGTCCTGTTGTCCGGCGAGTGTCGATAAACCGCGTATCTGGGAATAGACCTGATCGCGCATCAGGTGATATTGATGCAGGTAGCCAACGTCATGGGTGAACTCATAGGCGATTTTTTCCTGCTGCCTTACCGGGCGCATCATTCTGCGCAACAAATACACTTCTGAAAGAGCACTATCGGGAGTGCGCAATGACAGCCCAATCGTCTGTGGCATCATAGCCAGCGGGGAAGCTGAGGCGGCGGCATTGGTCATTGCGTTATACTCCGTTCGAAGTTCAGATACCTGATTCGACGCGCCTTGTTATATGGCTAGATCGAATTAGTTAATATTAAGTTAATAAAACGCTATTTTTATCTAAAATGCAATCTATTTTTGCAGAAAAAACAGCATCCCACTGTATGCGATATTGGTTGCAATCTATATATTCGGTCTATTTTACTCTATAATACTATACGCAGCAGTAAACATCGCATTATAGGCAATAATTTCCCACTACTTCGTGCCACAGTACTATACAATGTGGATAAATGCAACTTCCTATTGATTATAAAGCGCCCCAAACCTATCTTCCACCCCTGCTCCTTATACCGGGGGCATAAAACCGAGGCGCTATTTGTGTGTGGAATTATAGGAATTACCGGCTCTAGAAACGCAGCCCCCTTACTCTTGGCCGCGCTTAAGCATCTGGAATACAGGGGATATGACTCTGCCGGTATCGCAACTGTCACAGGTGTAGGCATTGAACGTGCCCGCGCCGAAGGCAAGCTGGTTAACCTTGAAAAAATCCTCGCCGACCACCCCCTGCCCGGTACCCTCGGCATCGGCCATACACGCTGGGCCACGCACGGCTTTCCTAATGAAATTAATGCCCATCCGCACGCTACCGATAAGGTCGCCGTGGTGCATAACGGCATTATCGAGAATTTCCGCGAACTGCGCGATGAGCTGATTAAAAAAGGCTACAAATTCCTGAGCCAAACAGATACCGAAGTCGTTCCCATACTGGTGACAGATTATCTGGCGCAAGGGCTATCGCCGCAAGATGCCGTATCAAAAGCGCTGAAACGCCTGCAAGGCGCATTCGCGCTGGCGTTCGTATTTGCCGACCATCCCGATCTGCTGTTGGCCGCGCGACAGGGTCCGCCGCTGGCTGTCGGATATGGCGACGGTGAAATGTTTATTGGGTCGGACGCCATCGCGCTTTCCAACCTGACGACGCGTATCAGCTATCTTGAAGACGGCGACTGGGCGGAACTGACCCCGGCTGGCGTTATTATTTACGACGCGAACGATAAGCAGGTAAAGCGCCCGATTACGCAGTCGGGCTATGATGGCTCCTCGGTCGGCAAGGGCAATTACCGCCATTTCATGCAGAAAGAAATCCATGAACAGCCGGGCGTTGTTGGCGAAACACTGAAGATGTATATCAGCCCGGTGAACCTTGAAGTGGGCTTGGGTGAATTGCCGTTCGATCTGGCGGAGATTTCGCGCATACAATTTATTGCCTGCGGTACGTCATATTACGCGGCGCAGGTCGCCAAATACTGGCTCGAGGCGATCGCCAAAATCCCCGTCGATGTCGATATCGCATCCGAATACCGCTATCGCTCGCCTATCCTCGATCCCAAAGGTTTGACCATCGTCATCTCGCAGTCGGGCGAAACGGCGGATACGCTGGCGGTGCTGCGTTATACCAAACCCGTGCATCCGGTGCTCGCCATCGTCAACGTGCCGGAAAGTACCATCGCGCGCGAAGCCAGCTCTGTGCTGTATACCTATGCCGGGCCGGAAATCGGCGTCGCATCTACTAAGGCGTTTACGACGCAGCTGGCGACGCTGGCGTGCTTTACGCTGGCGCTTGCCGATGCGCGACGCAGTATCGATGCAAACGCCCGCCGCGAATTATGCCAGCATTTGCTGGAAATTCCCGCCTATATGACGACCATCCTGCATCACGAAAATCGCCTGCAGGCTTTGGCGCAAAATCTCTTCCATGCTCGCGATATGCTTTATATCGGGCGCGGTACGTCTTATGCGCTGGCGATGGAAGGCGCGCTCAAGATGAAAGAAGTATCGTATATTCACGCCGAGGCCTACGCCGCCGGGGAACTCAAGCACGGTCCGATTGCGCTGATCGATGAAGAAGTGCCTGTGATTGTGCTCGCACCATCGGATCATTTATTCGATAAGACAGCGTCCAATTTGCAGGAAGCCGCAGCGCGCGGAGGAAAAATTATCCTGATCAGCGATAGCGCCGGTATTAAAAACGCCGGGGAAATGCCGCAGGCGGCGATCGAAATGCCAAAAGCCGATCCGTTCATTACCCCCCTGCTCTATGCGCTGCCGGTGCAGATGCTCGCCTACCATGTCGCCGTTCTGAAGGGCACCGATGTGGACCAGCCGCGCAACCTCGCCAAATCGGTGACAGTAGAATAAATATATAATTCAGCGCTATACCGCAATGTGGCAGGGCGGTCATATATTCCCCGCTTCGGGTAATAAATCTTTCATATCACATTATTAGTACCGTCCGGCTAAATCGGTTATTATAAGATAACAGATAAGCAATAGGACAGGTTTGTTATGGGCTATAGCACTACAGATGATGTCAAGAGCCTCAGGCAGCAAGGTAGCAAACTTGCCAGACAGGTCCTGAACGCAACGGGTGCAGATCGAAAAAAATTTCTGGATGAATTAATAAGTCTCCAAAACCGGTGGCCGCAAGGTGTGCCTGTTTCATCCGAAATAACAGATGCGATTGCCATCGCCCAATCGCAATCGTCTGAATCCGGAGCGGCAATCGCTCTTTCAGGCGCAGCATTCACAAACGCCGTTTACACCCATATGATGAATCCGCATCAACAAGCATTCTTCATCCAGACGTTTGATCCCAACGAATATTACAACATCCTGCCCGTAAACGCAGACGGCAGCGTAGGTACGGCCCTATTACCCACCATCAAGGGCGATGCCATGCGTGAACATTATGCCACCCTCATATTTCATGCGGGGAGCCATGAACAACAACGCGCTACCGGCATCAGCTATCAACCCGGCAGCCGAGAACATAAGGAAGCCATTAAAAAGCTATTTGATTCCCTGCAGGCATTGGAAGGCTGGCACGCGCATGAAACCAAGAAAAACAGCGAAGCGGGATTATTTAAAGATATCATCCGTAACAACCACCACTACTTTGAAAAGGCGCACAAGGCGGGCCATAACCTGATTAACGTCCCTGCTGACGAGCATGAAATGCCGCATATGGACCTGAAAGCCGGCCTGCAGGTTATTCTCGAACTGATTACCTCAAAACATCGCGGCATGCATCTGGGGGATGGGAGCTATCTTTCCACAGATAGCACATTCACGCCGACCACATTGCCCCTCAACGTGAGACCGCCGTCAGATAGCAAAAAAACCACCTCATCTATCACAGATTAGTATCTACCGCGCCAGTGTCAGTAACATTTCCAGCTTCGGATACAATACCGGCAGAATGACGGCGAGGCCGAACGATACGGTCATGAGTGGAGGATTCGACGAGCGAAACAGTTTCCGAATCAGCCAGTCGGCAGCATAAAAAATCGCGTAGAGGATGAGAAATAACGGCATCCCCTTAAGCCCAACGCATACGCCCCCTATCGTCAGTAACTGCGCTATCTTTGGTAGGATATAGACGTGGCCTTCCATTTTAATTTTTTTGCGCCAGATGGCGGCACCGATAATCATTGCGACCAGCCCACCGTTGAAAAAATCGTAAATTGTGTGGTCTTGCAGTGTGCGATACAGCGCGCCGAACACCAGCACACACAGCATAATCCGCCCCATTACGATCCGTTCATTGGCTTCAATGGCAGCGAGCGTAATGAGGAAAATGCCGACCAGCGTAATCAGCAGGAACTGTTCGCTGAAATTATATTGCAGGTAGGCCAGCACATAGAGCAGCCCTACCAGCAATTCCGTCCATGTATGCGACACCGGATATTTTACGCCACAATAACGGCAGCGGTGACGCAGCATCAGTGCTGAAAATACAGGAAAAAGGTCGCGCACCTGCAAAGCCGTGCCGCACGAACCGCAATAGGGTTTTTTATCGAGGATCAGCCGCCCGCGCGGCAGGCGATGCACAAGGCTGCAGGCATAATTCCCCGCGGCGAAGCCAAGCGCTGTCGCCCAGATGATGCCGCATAAAATCGCACTGAAAGTCATGGCGTGGACGGCATCGAGCATATTTTAATTTTCCACTTTAGAAGTTGGGTTGAGGACGCTGTCGAGATAGCGCCCCTGGAATAAAGAGATGCCCATGGCCTGCCCGTATTCGATAGCGCTCTTGTTATCGCAACGGCAGAGAATGACGCGGTTAGTCCCTGTAGCCAGCACGGCGGAAATCAAGTCGGTGTTCTGCAGGGATTGTGCATTGTTATAGGCATCGGCGTTCCACTGCACTTTCACCAGATCGAGGCCGAGTTTTTCGCGGTTGATATTGAGGAAACTATCCGTGGTGAGGCCGTCGAGGCACACGCGATACCCCAGTTTTTGCACTTCCTTGCGCGCCGTCATGAACGCGGCCATATCGGCGAACATATCGACCGCAGGCACTTCGATCACGATAGAGACTTTGGCCGCCGCCGGTATCGACGCATCAAACTCGGCGAAGCGCGAGGATAAAAGCGTTTCCACATTGAGGTTGAGGCTGATCGGACTATTGAGGTAGCGGTGGGAATTGGTGCGGATAAGATCGATCATCCGTTCATCGAGTATGTGCGTAATATGTTTAAACAGCCAGCGATTGCTGAAAAAATTGACCTCGGATTTCATCACCTGCCGCAATTGGGCGATATGGATATACAGCTCGTCAAACACGTGGCGCACCTGCATATCGGATAGCACAGCGCATACGGGCTGGCGGCGAATAACCGACTGCAGATCGACGACGCGAAGGTTGCGTTCGATATTCACCAGTTTCGCCACGCTCAGTTCGCCCTTGTCTTTGGGATCAGGTTTTTCCTCAAGCCTTTCTTCTGGGCGACGCACTTTCGAGAGCAGTTGACGCTCGGCACGCTCGATCATCGGCGTATGCAACTCGAGATGTTCGGCGAGGAACATTTGCGGCGGCTGCGCCGGTAATTGCGGCTGCAAATATTCAGGATTGCCGAGACCAATGGGTTTTTTGCGCGTTGCCAGCGCCATATAGTTAGATGCTAAATCATAAAAATCGTGCCAGTCGTGGCGCAAATCATAGAGCGTACAGAAGGCAGGGTTCTCTTGCCCGGATTCGTTATAAGCAAGAGGATCATCCATATACAGGTAGCGCAATTGGAAGATGAGCTTGTCGAGAATCGTTTGCTCCAGCCGGTTGCAAAGCAGCAGGATACTACTATCGGTCATCACGAAAATACTGCCTTCATGGCCTTTGAGCACATCGTGCAACAGATTGATCGCAATCTTAACCTGATATTCGCTTTTATATTCATCCAGCAGATCCGACAGATGGAAATGCACTGCCTGCCAGCCTTGCGCCTGCCCGCGCATGGGCGCAAGCATCTGCAATAGTTTCACTTCAGCGTTTTTCGTTATCAACTGCAATGCCATATCGCCACCCTGTGCTATTTACCGATAATGCGTTTCGTTACATATGCCTCAAGCGAAGAAGTATCCGTCCGTATGGTACCGCCAGCCAGAGGGCCCGAAAGTTGCACCGTCATTGTCGGCACCGTTTCCGACGACAGGTTCGGGAATTGGAACATCGTGGAGAAATCCATCGTCCACGGCACCAGCTTTACCTCGCCCATGAAATTACCAAGGACAGGATCGGCGTTTAACCGTATTCCCGGTGTACGCAAAATACCGTTTTTGATGTTGATATTGCCGTCTACAGCAAATGTCGTAGAGCCGTTTCCAAGTGCAAGGGCAACGCTATTGACCACATCCGACGCCGTACGCGATACTGAAACGGCATCTACCACGCCGGGAAGGTTTATCCCCTTTACCGTAACGCCGCGACCGGAAAGCGCCATTTTCCCCTCCGCCTGCGTCACCCATGACAGATAGTTTATACCCGACGTACTGAGCGAGGAAGTAAGGCTGACATTTCCGACAATATTATCGCGCCCAATCAATTCTTTCAGCATCTGCTGGAGATGCGCATTCAGCAATGAAACGCTGATCGAAAACCCGGGCACCTTGCCGCCGAACATCGAACCGGAAATAGTGCATTGTCCGCCCCAGTAATTGAATGTGAACTTCTTGAACGTCATCAGGTCATTACTAAGGTTAGCCTGCAGCTTGAGGTTTTCCAGCGTGATATTTTCATGCGTCAGGTTACCGATATTCAGGTCGACCACACCGCTCAGACCGTTCATCCAACTCATGTCGATAAGCGATTCCGGCCAACGTTTGCCGGGCATCGCTGCATCGTTTTTGTTCCTGGGTTTTTCGGCAATATCGTCGATACCTGTCGCCGGAGCGGGCGGGACGATGGCCTCGACGTCGTCGTTAGCCGCCATGAGAAAAATATTGGACTGCGGAATAATTTCGAGCTTCTTTCCATCATCCGCAAGCGATGCCACAGGTTTAATCGGCGAGACCATGAAATAATCGGTATTGAGCGTGCCTACGCTGAGGGCAATATCTACTGACGGCTGCTCACCCGTAACGTCGAGCTTGAAATGGCCCTTCATAATATTCGAAGGATAGACGAAATTGATGTCGTAAATGCCGAGATCACCGGTGCGGGCATAGACGCGGAAGGACGCTTTTTCGCCGCTGCGATCAAGAAATATAAAATGATCGACATTGACCCGGAAATCGATGGTGGGTTGTAATTTTTTGAGCCAATTGAAATTCATACCCTTATCGAATTTCAAAAAGAAATCCTGCTGCCCACTCTTTTTCTGCCGTTCACGCCATGCGTCGCGGAAATAATCGAAGCTGATCTCCTTAAGGCCCACATCGGCTTCTATGCGCGGTTTGGCATCGAAATAAGCCACCAACCCGCCGTTAAGATGCAGTTCGCCGAGTTCAACATCCGCTTCCGACAGCCGCAATTGGGCCGCCGAGACGAAAATATTGGAGCGGGCAAAAAATTCGCCAAAACCGGTTTCCGGCAACGAAATCGCCGAATCGTCAAATACCGTCAGCATGTGGCTTAGAGATTTTCCCTTCGTCTCCATGCTGCCTTCAAAACGCAGATCGTTGGTAGCGGACGGCGAGATAACCCCAAACAGCGACAAAGTGGAATCGCCCGGACGCTTAATATTGAACTGGTTGACGGTGACCGATGCATCGGTCAATTGCATCGACAGCACGGTATCCTGCCACGATTGCGTACCGAAAGTCAGCTGGTCCGCCGCGACGTTGAGTTTCATTTCTATATTTTGCGGTAATGGATTTTCCGGTAGTTCGTCGTCGCCATGGTAAACTTTGTTATACGGATTGGTGTCCTTGCGCGCAAACGCCGCCGTCAATAGTTCCTTCCACGGATCGTAGTCGAGGGTGGGGAATTTAAAATCTATCTGTATCGATGGTTTCCACTCTTTCCATGCCAATTGAATTTTTCCCCCGCCGGCAGAGTTCATGCCTTCCAGCTGTACTTTGTCCATCACAATACTGAGACCACGTTGCGACCAGTCGCTGGAAATTTTAAGCGGCAAAAGCGTTTTTTCTTTTTTTGTTTTTTTGGCGAAATTCATCAACTGCGGAAGCAAATCTTTTTCTTCCGCGACTTCCTGATGCTTGGCCTGCACCCACTCTTGCGCATCTTCCACTTCCAGCGCCAGCTGCCCATTGATATCCGGCACATCTTTCGACAAATCCATTGCACCCTTCATGGCCAGCGTATTTTTATTACCTGAAGAAACATTAAGTTGAAACGGGGTGGAAGAACCTGATGATTTTCCGCTTTCGGGATTGGTGTTAAAGGAAAACTTCAGATCGTGTCCGTAGAGCTGAAAAGAGCCGCCGATGAACAATCTGCTGCCATTGGAGGCCACGGTGTTGATCCGGTCTATGGTGGTGTTCTTATCGGTGTTGGTGTCGTGGTAAAGAACCCTGCCGTTGTTGATCTCGATCGACACCGCCTTACCGGGGTCCTTGTTATCGGCCAATGCTTTTAGCAAGCCTGCATTCAACCAGTCCCAGTGCACCAGATTATCTTCCGCACGCACCAGTTCCAGCACGGGATGATCAAGCGAAATCGACGCAATACGCGGATGGTCGGAAAAAACCGACATCATTGTCACATGGATACTGACCAGATCGACACTGGCAGCGGGGGCAGGTTTATCGCTGGCCGGATCGCGCAATTCGAGGCCGGGAATGTACAGCGTCGGCGTCGGCAGCAGCGATACGCTCACATTGCCTTTGATAGTAACTTTACGGTTGGTCTGCTTCTGGACGGCGTCAATGATGGCGTCCCGGTAATTGCGCGTATCGATGAAACCTTGCGCGACTAACGCCAGCCCCAACAAAAAAAGCACGGCAAGGCAGATGCCCACCGCAATCTTTGAATTCAGCAATATGTTTGGCTTACGTTTCTCCGGCATACCTTAGGAATAATGGCTAACGAATTAGGTCGAATTTTTAGCTGATACGCTTTTAGCGTAAAAAGAATAACATTTTACTAACTATTTGCGAATCATAAAAATTCCCTGTTCGCCGAACAGATTGGCGAATGGTCCCTTATTGTGGAAATAGGTAGGGATGCCCTGATCGCTGACATAGAGCCGTTTTTCGATGGTCAGTCCGAGTTTTTCGCACAGATTGACAAAATCGGTGATAGTACTGAAATGGATATTCGGTGTGTCGTACCACTGGTGGCTCAATGTTTTTGTCACCGGCATACGCCCGCGAAAAGTGAGGTACAGCCGGTTTTTCCAGTGTCCGAAATTGGGCACCGAGACAATGGCATGCCGCGCGATGCGCACCATTTGCTCAAGTACATCCTTGGGATTACGCAAGGCCTGCAGCGTCTGACTGAGCACGGCATAATCATAGGCCTGATCGGGATAATACTGCAGGTCGGTGTCGGCGTCGCCCTGAATGACCGACAGGCCGCGCGCAATGGAACGGTTCACGCCATTCTGGCTTAACTCAATCCCGCGGCCGGACACTTTTTTCTCATTCTGCAGCCAGCCCAGCAAATCGCCTTCGCCGCAGCCGACATCGAGCAGCGACGAGCCGGACTGCACCATATCGGCGATGGCCTGAAGGTCGGGGCGGAGGATAGGTTGTTTGTTGTTCATACCCCGGGGCCCCCACGCAATGTCCCACTACCGGTGTGTTTGCCGCTGTGTCTATCGACCCCGCGTCCCTGCATTATAAGCTCAGCCAGAGTTTCCAAGGGCTTGGAAAGCGATTTAGCTGTAGGAGCATCACGCTGTTCCTGCTCTTCGTCAGGGACACCAGTGGCTGATACCAGTACGGTGGGATTTGCGGATTTTTCGGGCGGCGTAAACACACTGTATTTTTCCAGCAGATTTTCTATTCCATCCTCATTAACCTCGGGCATTTTTTTTTCAAGCATATCGGTGATAACAGCGCGGGTTTCTTTCTTCAACTCGTTCCGGCATTCAGCCATCCCTCTCAGAGGCTTGTTAAGCAACTGCCTGTAACGTTTCGCCAGATCAAAGGCAGCGTGCATACGCTGATTATCGAAAATCTGTATTTCCTTAGGAAGGTTATATTCACTCTCCATCATGGAGGCTATAATACCGACCACCTCATCGGCCTTATCGTTGATGTCGATAACGCGGGGATCGCGCACCGTTTTTTTGAAAGAAGCAGTGACTTTTTCAGCGCAGGCAATCATCAGATCAGCCAATGCTGCGCCGTCTTGATCATTAAGAACAACAAGCTTATCGGGCTTGTTCAGCATATAATCTTTAGTCGCTTTTTCAAGCACCCGGCCAAAATAGGGGCCGGAAAAATGCAGGGGGTCCAGACTATGGTGCTTGGTCATTTCCAGCCGGATAGCTCCGAGGAGGGCATCCTGATACGCCCGCATTGCTCCCGGATTCTCAGGCTTTATCCAGCCTTTGTCCTCGGCATAGGAAATAACCGAAGCAACATACGCCATTAGCGGCCCATTCATTATACTCTGGTTTTCATTCTCCCATTCGTTCATGTCAACCTACCCCGTACAAGCTGGCCGAGCCCTCGATGAAACCGCCGAGCGCGGCATCGAATTCGGGGACATCAAGGAGGAAGGAATCGTGGCCTTTGTCGGTGTTAATTTCGGTGAAGCTGACATTGGCGGCGACGGCGTTCAGCGCGCGCACAAGATTGCGGCTTTCGACGGAAGAATAGAGCCAGTCGCTGGTAAAGGAGACGACGCAGTAGCGGATTTTCGTGCCGGCGAACACGTCGGTCAGCTTTTTGCGGCCGCCTTGTGTCAGGTCGAAATAGCTGGCGGCGCGGGTGAGGTACAGATACGAGTTGGCGTCGAAGCGCTCAACGAAACTCACGCCCTGATGGCGCAAGTAACTTTCGACGCGGAAATCGGCGTCGAACCCATAGGTATAATGTTCGCGATCCTGCAAATTGCGGCCAAATTTTTGTTGCAGCATACTTTCAGATAAATACGTCACATGCGCGGCCATACGCGCTACCGCCAAACCTTTGGCCGGGTATTTACGTTCGGCGAAATAATTGCCTTCGCACCAGTCGGGGTCGGCCATGATGGCTTGGCGGCCAATTTCGTGGAAGGCGATGTTTTGCGCGGATTGGCGCGTGGATGTGGCAATCGGTGCGGCGGCGAATAATCGCTCGGGGAAGCTTGCCGCCCATTCCAGCACCTGCATTCCGCCCATCGACCCGCCGATGCAGCAGAATAATTTTTCGATGCCGAGATAATCGAGCAACAACGCCTGTGTACGCACCATATCGCCGACGGTGATGAAGGGGAATGTCAGGCCATACGGCTGGCCGGTGGCGGGATTGATTTCTTTCGGCCCGAAGCTGCCCATGCAGCTGCCGATCACATTGGAGCAGATAACAAAATAGCGGTCGGTATCGATCGGTTTGCCGGGGCCGACCATGCGGTCCCACCAGCCGGTTTTACCGGTAACCGGGTGCGTGCCGCAAAGATATTGATCGCCGGACAGCGCGTGGCAGAGGAGGATGGCGTTGTTGCGTTTGGCGTTCAGTGTGCCGTAAGTCTGGAAGGCGAGCGGAAAGTTGGAAATATTTTCGCCGCATTCAAGGGTAAACGGCTCGTCCTTCGCCAACCGGACGATTTCGCCGATTTCAACTTCCTTATAATTCGCGCCGAAGCAGGATTTAATTGTATTGCCCATAGCCATTATAGATAGGCTAACTGCGGTGTACGGTCAAGGTGCGCTTA
>Ga0206873_1121_pt1 | contig 25608 bp, 17 predicted proteins | sample Alteio_BWOrgCont_11_FD_152631 | JGI IMG/M metagenome (GOLD analysis project Ga0206873, IMG submission 152631) | Enriched cells from forest soil in Barre Woods Harvard Forest LTER site, Petersham, Massachusetts, United States -... | ecosystem: Environmental > Terrestrial > Soil > Temperate forest >...
CCTGGTGCGAGCGGCACGATAGGATTCGTGATTCCGTCGTAGATGCTGTAGAAAATGCTTCCGACAGCGCCGGAATAGTCGACCATGCTGTAGGGCTGTCCACTTTGGATGACGACGAGGCCCTGGACGGCCCACCCGTCCGCGAACTTGCCTTGCCAAGAAGAGGTTGCGAAGAACTTTGGAAGCTCATAGTGGTAATCGATATTGAATACATGCGTTCGATCAAAATCGGCTGAACCGTACCCGTTGCGAATATCCAACGGGTTATTGCCGTTGTAGAAGAGTCCCAGTGCGCTCTGTTCGTCCAAGGCGTGCGAGAATGTGTAGGAAACTCCCGCCGCAAGCCCGTGACTGAGCCGTTTTTCGACGTGCACCTGCAACGCGTTGTAGGCTGATATTCCTTCCGCTTTGTATACCTCAGACTCCGCCCCATACCCCAGGTAAGGGACGCGCATGTCTACGTTTCCGCCCTCAGAATTTATCAACATACTCCCCAGATTCTGTCCCTGCGGACCGGCGGGCAAAGGGATGGGGCACGGGTCAAAAGCGCCGACGCACCCCGCGCTGCCACCGGGCCCTGCCTGCACCGTGTAGCCGTAGGTGTAAAACTGCGCAAATGGCGCTGATGTGCTGGGACACACGGCTGCCGTCCCGCATAGCGGACTCGTCGGAGTCGCAGTTCTTGCCTGATTGAACGGTATGGGAATTACCTCGTGACGGCCGAGTCCATTCACAAAACCGATTTCAATTGCCAGGTCATTGCGCGGCTGCCACTGGATATCCAACGTGCTGTTCATCGTGTAGGGAAGCTTGTTGGTCCGATCGTAGGCCCCCAAATAAAAGGGTGGCAACCCGCAAGCCAAATAGGCGCCGATATTCTGCGGACCGCCTACGCCACAAAACCCGGGGGCAGCGGCAGGGGGAATGACGGATGTAGGATTCCCGGTGGGCTGTACGCCAGGCGGCACACCCCATGGGTATGCCAGTTGATTTCCTCTCGGAACCTGGGTCGCGTCGCAGAAATTGAAAGGGCCGGGGAAACCTGTCGGACAGAACTGTGTGTTCACAAAGGGTTGCTGCTGATTGATCCCGAACGGCCCTCCATTGGTGATGTTTTGGGTAAGGCCCGGTGAGAGATAGGCATATAGCTCACCGCGGTCGTAATACATTCCCCAGCCGGCGCGGACTACGACCTTGCTGTTAAACATTTTCGGGCTCCACGCAACACCGAGCCGGGGCGCAAAACCCCATTGGCGCCCGGTCAAGGTCGTATTGCTCACACCGGGGGTCGCGAACTTCGGATTATTCCCGGCGATAATTAGCCCGTTCGAAGAGAGCGTGTCCGTTATCGGGTCATAGGAATATTTCGAAGGGTCGAAATTGAGCAGGTTTCCATTTTTCTCCTTCAGACCGCCGTTCCAATCGAAACGGACACCCGCCGTAATGGTCAGGTTGGGCCGCAACTGAAATTTATCCTGCAGAAATTCGCCTGTCTCATTCGCACGCCAGTAGCGATTGGCGTTTCCGTTAACCGTCGCAGTGATGTTGTAGAGGTAGTCGTCGATGAGCTGCCCCTGCAGGAATTGAGTGAAGTCCTCTGACGCGATCATCCCCAGTTGATCTCGCCTGTCTCGCGTGTTCATCTGCGTATACGCAAAACTGCCGCCGAATGAGATTGTGTGTTTTCCCAGCGTCCAAATGGCGTTCGCGGAGGGGTTGAAACGGTTTTGAAACACGCCGGTAAACGCACCCTGGCCGGCTGCGCCGGACCCGATCATCATGCTGTATGGGTAGGAGGGGAGTACCGGGAACGGTCCCACGGCCCCGGCGTAAGCCACGGTGATGCCGGGAAAAATACTCGACCCGCTCAAATTATGAATCAATAGATCATCGGCCGTGATCGCGTTTGAGGTGAGTGCGCTGGCCACCTCGGGAAGGCCCGCGGCGAATGTAGCAAACTGCTGCGGCGTGAAGGGCTGGTCCATCGTGCTGTAAGCTTTTTCCCGGATGAAGCCGAAAATTTCCGTGATGCTCAAGTTCGACTTCACGATTTGAGTATGACTGAGGGAGATCACCTGGCTGCCCGCGTCGAGGTGCTGCGAAAATCCCGCGTATTGCGAATAGGCGTATGGGGCCGTCGTCGGATCATGCTGGAAGTAATACTTCAGGAAAAATGAGTGAGTCGAGTTGGGATTCCAATCCAGATCGGCAACTGCCTGGTGAGCCAGGAATAACGCCGTACCCGGGACTTCAGCATTCTCAGGAAAAGCTTCTACCAATGCGGCTTGGACTGCCGGATCCGCGCTGAAGGCAGCCGGATTGGCGATGACTGCGTTGGGGTTTGCAGACGGAATCATATATTGGCCATTGGGCATCTTGTAATTGAACAAAGCGTATGCGATCGGGTTGATTTGGCCGGCACCAAGCCCGATGGATGCCGGTGAAGTATTCGCGACCGGATCAGGAAGGAAAAAGCTTGGCGCCATGGAATCGGTGTTCGCGAGGGCGGCCAGGGTTGCGGCCGAGCGATCGTTGGTGAGGCCTGGTGGCACAAAGGCGCGGGAGATGCCGATTTCCTGGTCAGAGGCATGCGTGTACTGGTAACTGCCGAAGAAGAATAGTTTGTCCTTCTTGATCGGCAGGCCAATCGTCCCCCCTGCCGAATATCTGTGCAACTCCGGATTCTTTTCGTTCGCTGGGATATTCGGATCGGCGTTATAGAAATACGGATCGGCGTTCAGCCAGTTTGTTCCGCGATGCACGTAGGCGCTGCCATGAATGATGTTCGTGCCGGAAGCAGTGCTCATATCGATATGGGCGCCGCTGGTCCCGCCTTGCTGTGCGTCGTACATTGACGTATTCACACGCACTTCCTCAACGCTTTCGGGGGCAGGCGAAGGAATGGACTCGCCGATTGCAAGGTAAACGGACGCACTGCTCTGGACGGGAACCGAACTGAGAGCCGAAGTTGTTCCGATACCCGTGTTATTCACTACGCGGGCCGACGCCACCTGGCTCGTGCTCTTGCCGTTGAAAAGGCTGAAAGCGTTGACGCCATTCATCAAGTAGGTGTTGCTCGTGTCGCGCTGACCATTGGCCCAGACCGGCGCGTTGCCCAAACCCGCATTGGCTCCCGTGCCGGAGGACAGTTCCGCATTCACACCGGGGGAAAGAATCGCCAGCCCCGTGAAGGAACCTGTGGGTAGAGGGACATCCTGGATTTCCAGTTTGTCCATCACGTAGCCATTGGTCGTGTCGACCATGTTGATCAGCGGCGTTTCTTCGACGGTGATGGATTCACTCACATTGCCGATTTTCAGTTCGGCGTTCACGGTCGCGGTGCGGTTCGCCTGCACGGCGATGGAGGGAATGTTCTGCGATTGGAAACCCTGCTGGGTGAATGCAAGCGTGTAGGTCCCGATGGGGAGGTTCACAAAAGCATAGGAACCCGTGGAGCTGGTGGTCTGTGTGCGATTCAGCTTCGTCTCATTGCCGACCAAAGAGACCGTCGCGCCGGAGATTACGGCGCCGGAGGAATCGGTGACGGTGCCCGTGATCCCTCCGAGTGTTTGCTGGGCTTGAGCATTGGGGAGCAGCAGAAACGTTATGGCGAGAAATAGGCCTGGAAGAAAAGCGGACCGCACAATGCGCATTTTCATTCTTAATCCCCCCTCCAAAAATCGAAAATTGAGACCTTCAAAATACGAATCGAGGGTCCCTAAATCAGATTCTTTCCCTTAGGTTTGTTGCTACACTCGGACTTACAGGATTTGGAGGAACTTACGCCATTCTTGCCTGGATGAAAAGAAGAATCTTTCGAACATCGCTGTCGGATATCTATTTCTGTTCCTGCATGCAACACCCGAACCATTTACAAAGCACTTTGGAGAACACGCCCAAATTGGGAACGATCAATAAGCGGTTTTTCGAAGGGTTGCATTCACGGGCCGTTTATCCCAAAGCCGCAGTTCAGCGAATTCGATTAGCCGTGGTAATTCACCGTTTTTAAGCTTTACTAGCTTTTCGTCCTTGCCAGAAAAACCACAAAAGTCCAGCGGTCAAATACACAAGATAGAGGTAAGGCAGCTTGCCGTAAGGCCCCTCGGGCACCGGGTAGAGATTTCCGACCAGCGCCGAGAGCATCGCAACAAAGGCCAGCCAAGGAATGATTTGTGCGCCGGGGCGAAATGCGCCGTGGTCGCGCAAATACCGCGGCAAGGCGGCGCAGACCAGCGCATACGTTACTATAAATCCGTACGTCGCAAGAGAGCCCATCCAGCCGTAGACGTCCAAACCGCTCGATCCGCGGTAGGCCAGCACGGCGACCGGCAGTACCGCAGCAAACCCAGTGGCGAGGACGGCAAATGTGGGAGTCTCGTTGCGGGCATGTGTGGTCCGAAGTGCGCCATGCGCGAGGCCATTGTGCGCCATGAGCAGCAATACACGCGCGGCAGCAGTGATGCAGCCCAGCGTTCCCGCGAACAGACTGACTGCGGCGCCGACATCAATCAGTATTCCGAGCGCAGGCACGTGAGCGACGCCGGCTAGAACATGCATCGGAGCTTCGCTTGTCCCCAAATCTTGCCCGGCTACATGGAATCCCAGGACTTCTGAGTAGGCAGAGACGATAAAGAATAAGCCCGCGATCACCGCACTCTCGATGACGACGCGTGGAATAGTCTTCAATGGATTGCGCGCTTCTGCCCCCAGCGTGGTCGCGCTCTCGAAGCCGACGAAACTAAACAGCGCCAGGACCAGTCCGAGCCGCAGGCCGCCGCCCGTCATGGCGGTTAAATGAAGCTGTCCGGGATCCACAGGAAGGCCGTGCCGCGCAAGGACAAGCGCCACGACTACCAGAATCACGAGCAAGGAGAGGGCTTCGATCCACAGCATCAAGCGAGCGGAGATTTTCACGTCGCGCCAGGCGATCCAAACGGAAACTCCGGTAACGATCAGCGCCAGAACCGCCCCGGAAAAGCCGTGGCCGATGACGTCGACGAACAGCAAGTTTGCGTAGTGATAGAAGCCGCCGATGACGCTCGATCCCGTGGCGATGTAGGCCAGCAAAAGGCTCCACGCCGCGACGGCGCTCAGCCATGGTGGAAGAATCATAGCCGCATACGTGTAGAGCGAACCGGGCGATGCCGAGTATCGCGCGAAGCGGCTGATGCACCACGCCACCAGCAGAATCGCAATCATCGCCAGAAGGTACGCGAGCCAAGTGCCGTTACCCGCTAACGCTGCCACAAGCGGAATCGTGGCCGCGGGCGTGGAAGTGGGCGCGATCGTGGAGACCGACTGCGCGAGCGTCTCCATGGGAGAGAGCGCCTCGCCGCGCAGTCCATAGTCTCCAATTTTTATTTGAACCGATCCCGTTTGTTGTACGGAGGAGGAATCGGTTGTCTTTTTGTCGGGTCCGGTCCCGTTGGGCATGACGTACCTTACCTGCGCTGCACGATTGACGCAAGGTTAGGCAACGGGTTGGCGCATTTGAAAAACAAATCGAAAGATCCTGCATCTAAAATTCGATAAATGAGCGCAAAAAAGATACCCTGTTTTGCCATAGGTTCTCCGTTGACGGAGCAGGGCGCTCCGGCCTATAGTGGCGCACTTTTCAGAGAGGCCCGCATTGCTCGAGCGAATTTTTCATCTCGCGGAAAATCAGACCACGGTCCGCCGCGAACTTCTCGGCGGTCTGACTACCTTCATGGCTATGGCCTACGTGGTGGTCGTGAACCCGCGCATCCTGGGGGAAGCGGGCATGCCGGTGGAGGGTGTGCTGTTTGCAACGTGCGTATCGGCGGCCCTCGCAACGCTTGTGATGGGCCTGTGGGCGAATTATCCGATTGCCCTCGCTCCCGGAATGTCGTTGAACGCATACTTCACGTACTCGATCGTTCTTGGCCGGGGCGTTCCCTGGCAAACCGCACTCGCCGTCGTGTTCTTGTCTGGCGCGCTCTTTCTGCTTCTGACGCTCACCAACATTCGCGAACATATCGTCAACGACATTCCCGATTGCCTGAAGCACGGCACCGCTGGGGGCATCGGCTTCTTCATCGCTTTCGTGGGGCTTCGCAACGCCAAAATAATTGTGGCCAACTCGGCCACTTTCGTCGCCATGGGAAAATCTTCCGATCCGCAGGTTCGTCTTGCCGCGTTCGGACTGATTCTGATCGCCATCCTCATGTCGCGCAAAATCGGCGGCGCAATTCTGATCGGCATTGTCGTCATCGCCCTCGCGGGGATCCCTCTGGGCATTACCAGCGTACCCTCGCACGTATTTTCATGGCCTCATCCGGGAGGCACTTTCCTGAAACTTGATTTTCGCTCGGCATTTAAACTTGGTTTCGGCGACCTGATCTTTGTCTTCTTTTTTGTGGATCTGTTTGACAACGTGGGAACGCTGGTCGGCGTGTGCGAACAGGGCGGGTTCTTGCGCGACGGAAAGTTCCCGCGAGCAAGCCGTGCCCTGCTTGCCGACGCCTTCGGCACGATGGCGGGAGCGCTGACCGGGACGTCCACGGTGACAAGCTACATTGAAAGCGCCGCCGGCGTCGCCGCAGGGGCACGAACGGGACTTGGCAATGTCCTCATCGCCGGACTTTTCGTCGCTGCAATTTTCTGCGCGCCGCTTGTCACTGCCGTTCCAACCTACGCAACCGCTCCGGCCCTGATTCTGGTGGGTGCGCTCATGTGCGCCTCGCTCGCCAAAGTGCACTGGCATGATTTTACGGAAGCGTTCCCTGCATTCATCACGCTCGTAGCGACGCCGCTGACCTTCAGCATTGCCAGCGGATTGAGCCTGGGTTTGCTTTCCTATACTTTCATTAAGGTCGGTACCGGAAAAATTCGGCAAATCAGTCCCCTCATCTGGGTTCTGTCCGCACTCTTTCTGCTACGCTTCGTGTTCTTGGGTTCGGAGTAGCACTCCCGCACCAAGCTTCTTCGATACCAGACCACCCGCCGCCCCCGCCCATGTGCGTTTAGGAGATCGCTCCCGACGGCGGCCACAGTATTCGACGCGTTCTCAATGCCGGAAAATTGCAGATAAGCGGGGAATGCACCAGCTTCGGAGAAATACGGCGTGATTTGCGTTTAGAAACGCCGAGAAAGAAATCGCACCCAGACCAATTATGACGATTGTAAAATATGTTGAACGTTGCTGCCTGGAACAACAGCATCCTAACTCGCTTTGCCCATTCATGCGCACTACTATCAAAACCGAGGATGACGCCGGTCTGCTCTCGATGAATGCTGGCGCCATCATGTCCCTCCGAAAAGCATTCCGATTTTTCCTCGCTTTTGCCCTGTTCTTGACGGCCTTAGCCGTATTCGTCCCCTTGAATCCGGTGATGCCTGCCGATGGACTTGAGCCGTCCTGGATGTTTGCGATGAATCAGGGAGTCGCGCAAGGTTTGGTGTTTGGCAGGGACATCGTGTTCACGTTTGGTCCGTATGCATCCATTTATACCGAACTCTACCATCCTGCCACGGACAGACTGATGATCTGTGGCAGCTTGTTTCTGGGACTCAGCTATGCCCTCCTTTTGGCACTGCTGGGAAAAGGCGAAAAAATAAACGGGCTGCTCCTCTACGGAATATTTCTTGCATGTCTCGTCGATTCGCGTGATGCGCTTTTTTTTTCTTACCCGCTGCTTTTGGCTCTCGTCGTATACCGTATGGCTTTGCCTCCTGAAAATGCCCTGCACCTCCGTCTGGCAAAACCCATCGAATATTTCGCGTCGCTACTTTTCGCGTCCTTAGGCCTGCTCCCGCTGGTTAAAGTTTCTTTCTTGCCAATCTGCGGCATCATAGCGGTTTTTTGTTTTGCGATTTTCTGGCACCGCGGCAGCAAATCGTTAGCCTGTATGGCGATGGGCATTCCTGCCGTCTCCTCCGTGATGTTTTGGCGCTTTTCCGGCCAGCCGATATCGGCAATGCCCGGCTTCTTTTGGAGCGTGCGGCAATTCGTGTCCGGTTTTACAGAGGCAATGTCCTACTCGGGGAACGTTTGGGAGTCCGTGCTTTATGTTCTGGCCTCCGCTTTAATCATCTTGGTTGTTGTCCGGAACGCGCCCGGACCGAAAAGTTCCATTTGGTTCTTATCACTCTCTTTTACGTTGTTTTTATTCATGGTCTTTAAGGCCGGTTTTGTCAGGCATGACCAGTGGCATAACATTACCGCGGGGACTTCCATATTGGCCGCTGCTCTGCTGCTCATTTTTGTTGTGGGCGAAAAACCTTCGCTTCTTCCGGTGGCAGTGGCCGTGCTGGTCTGGGTATACATCGGGCACGGAACCGTCCCGACTACGGCAGAAGATATTTCAGCGAATTTGCAGAGTACATTCGCGGGAACTTTTCAGGGAGCGCAGACACGGTTGAGAAGGAACGGGGAGCTCCGGAAGCAGTATGATGTGCGCAACGCCGCAATCAGGACAGCCTTCACGGTTCCTCGGCTGGCTGGGACGACGGACGTATACTCGGTCAATCAATCCTGGCTTTTGGCTTCCGGAAACACCTGGGCGCCGCGACCGGTGACACAAAGTTATTCCGCGTTCACGCCTGAGCTTGCCGAATTGAACCTCCGGCATCTTCAGGGTGCGAATGCGCCGGATAATATTTTGTTCCGGGTGGAACCCATCGATTCCAGATTGCCGTCTCTCGAAGATGGGCTCAGCTGGCCGGCCCTGATCAACGGATATTCCTTATGGAGATTGCAAGGGCAATCGGCATATTTGCGGAAGAGGACGACGGACAATAACGAAATGGCCAGAGGAGAAGTTGATTTGTACGATGCCAGACACGAATTCGGGGAGGAAGTTACTCTTCCGGAGTCGAACGATCCGCTGTTCGCAAGAATCGATATTCAGCCCACCCTTCTAGGAAGGGCCCTGAGCGTTTTATACAAGCTGCCGGAACTGCACATCGCCATGCAATTGCGCGACGGCAGAGTAAAACATTACCGCGTGATTTCCAGTATGATGAAAACGGACTTCCTGATTACGCCGCTCGTTAAGAATACAAAAGATTTCCTTCTTCTTGCCGCAGGCGGCAACAAATACCTGACTGGCAACGAGGTGAAGAATATTACGATGTCATCGGGTGATGGCTCAGGGCTGTTTTGGGGCAAAACTTATTCCATAAGCCTGCGCAAATTGAATTTATTGAAAAATTCAGATGCCGAAAATTCTATTTTGTTTGACGAGATGAATGAGACCGCGCCCAGGAACCTTTCGGCTTCTTCGACGCAGGTGTGCGAAGGAACGATCGAGGACATTAACGGGACCCCACCCAATTCCGCGATCCCGCCGGCGGGAGACCTCCTGTCCATTCAAGGATGGATGACCGTGTCGGGCAAAGATGGGATCGTTCCAGAACGTGTTTTTGTGACCTTAACAAGCGAAAGTGGAAAAACTGTCTACATAAAAGCCCATAGCACGCCGCACGATGATATCAGATGGCATTTTCATCTGCCCTGGATGCCGGATCCGGGGTACGCGGCAATGGCAGACGTTTCTTCCTTGAGTGGACGGTACACTTTGGGTTTGGCGCGAACTTACAAAGGGAATCTCGGAATCTGTCAGCAATTCAAGCTGCCGATCCAGATCTCCCACTAGAAACCGGCTGCAATTAAGACCCTTACATTCGCCGCTCCATGCTCTAAATTGAGCCCCTACACACTGGGTTTCAGGCGTTCAAACAATCGAAACGCATTTTTGCGAGGAACCGCGTCTGCTCTTAATGCCGCGATTTCCTTCAGCATTACACTGCGCGTAACTCCGCCCAGACGGGGACCGAAACTTGTTCCGGATAGCATTTTCGGGACAAGATTGTGTTCAACCAAATCGGCCGTGAATTTCTCCTGACCTCGTTTTGGTGGTGGCCCGCCGGAAGTCGCCGTCCGGTACTTCCCAGGGAGCCAACTACATATCGAGAAGTGAAAAACTTTGAGCGTTTCCCCACATAACTGCCTGAGACGATTTGCCTCTGCCCCCGTGCGGTCAAGAATTACGGGACTTACGAAGGCGGTATCGCGATTTGCGACAGCGTGGGTGCGAGGTAACTCGGGGCTGGAGGGGCGATTGCCGAATTCGCGCTGGCAGCGCTGGTAACGGCGCGTTTCTAACCGCAATTGCCAATGGAAGGACATCCAACGCGGCACCGGTTCGGGACGATGCGATGTCAGATCGATGTGCTCATGGTTCCCGCGGAACGACAACAAATCACGGTCGAATCTGTCGGGAAAATTATTATTGCCAGGGGAGTTCGTAAGACGGAGGATTGAAAAAAGCATTGATGGATCCAATTCCAAGCATGCCTACTCGGACGACAGCCCGCCGGGAACACTCCGATGGCCAAGTCATTTGGCGGTGTAGCGATCAGCGGAGGGGTGCGTATAATGGTGCCCTATTCGGCGCTAAAACAGGATTCTTGCTTAAGGAGGTTCCATGGAACAAGGCCAAAAGGTTGAGCCTCTCCCGGCTTTGTCCCCCGCACGCCGAAAGTTCTTGCCGACGTCCAGTTTGACGCGCACAGGCGCGATCTTGCTGGGTGCCGTGATTTTACACTTCCTCTTATTCTTACTTTTCGTCCTTTCACAACAATTCTTCTGGCTCAATGGCAAACCCTATATCGTTCTAGGCGATGACGCGATGGTCTCCATGCGTTACGCGTGGCACTGGGCCCATGGTGCCGGGCCCTATTGGAATGGCCACCCTACGCCAGAGGGATACACCAACTTTCTTTGGGTCGTCATAATGACCCTCTTCCACATGATGGCTGGAGTCGCAGGCATTTCAGTCAACTTCGTCAGCGGTACGGTTCTGTTCTTCAATTTGATTTTGGCTGTCGCCTCCATCCTCCTCCTGTTTCAAATGACGCTGGAATTGACCGACAATCCGACGACCGCCTTGGTCTGCGCATATGCTTTAGCCCTTAACGCGCAATTCCTGCTCTGGGGCAAGGCCGGATTTGAAACCACCCTAATCGTTTTCCTCATTGTAGGAGCCAATCTTTTCACCCTACGCGGTCGCCTCTGGTCAGCTTCTCTGCTCCTATCCTGTGCCGTCCTAACCAGAGACGATGCAATCCTTCTTGTGATTTGTTTCACTCTTGCTCAGGTTGCAGGCAACAAGCGAAAAGTATGGATCAACATGTTCTCCGTGGCTTTTGTCCCCTTGATCCTTTTCGTTTCGCACGTAATCTTTCGCATTCATTACTACGGCACCGCTCTGCCAAACACGTATTACCTCAAAGCGACCAGTTTGCCTCTTGCTTTCCGATTGAACCAAGGGATCCTCTATGAATATGGAATGGTCCCTGCATTTGCGCTGTCCGCATGGATTCTTCTTCGGATGTTGAAGACTAGCTCTGTTGCATTGTCGGATTCCAGAAGAAGAACCGTGTACTCTGCACTACTCTTACTATTGCCGATCTATTTTTTGTATGTGCTGTGGGTAGGAGGTGACGCCTTTTCCGGAAGTCGCCTCTTTGTTTTTTCCTGGATCGTTCCATGCGTGGCCCTTGCTATTTACTTGACTCAAAGAGCGCCGTCGAGACGTGGCATCGCCTTAGCCGGTGGCGTCTTTTTAGTCCTTTCGCTGTCGCCACTTAATCGCGAGACCGCGAGCAGTTACAAGTATGAAGTACGGTGTCTTAGGTATGCCCTCCAAAGCGGACTGGGTGCGAGATATGCGGCTCCGACGGCGGCGGATGTGCAAGCGAATTGGCAGATGCCTCCAAACGCCCGCAACATCTGGCAGTGTTTAAATATACGTAATGATGCAAAGACCCGCAGCCTCCTTCAGCCCTCCATGGCTGTCTATTATGCGGGTGTGGCTCCCTATTTCTGCGAAGACTTCGATGCCGTCGACCTGTTAGGCAAATCTGACGCCACGATTGCCAGGGAGAAACCGCACCTCCCCGGTCGCGTTGGTCATAATAAGTATGACTATGAGTACTCGTTGAAAACATTTAAGCCAACCTATATTCTCAGCGATGTCCCGAACCCAGAGTCTGTGGATGACATTCAATACGTTCGTAAAAAGCCGGGTCTTTTTAACTTCCAGCATCTGGTGGAGGATGAAGAATTTAAGAAGTACTATCACAACGGTGCGCTTGCGGGAACATATCCGGTCATCTTTATTCGCGACGATGCGCATTGACCGGATATGCCGGTTTGTGTGACCATCACCTGATGGGGTCAGTCTCGGAAGACCAACCCGCCCGAGTGCTGTCCCCGGTCTTGTGCGTCGATCTCGACGGCACTTTGATTCGAGGCAACGTCCTTTTGGAGTGCGTCTTCGTACTCCTCAAAACTCGCCCCGTGGCGCTGTTTCAGCTCCCATTCTGGTTGCTTTCAGGTCGAGCCTCCTTCAAGCGAAGAGTGGCTGCCGGGATCCATTTCAATCCTTCACGTCTTGCCTATCGGCAGCCGGTTCTTGATCTTCTCCACCAGGAAAAAGCCAACGGCCGCCGCATCGCGCTGGTAACCGCGGCTGACCGCAAGCTTGGCGAAGCGATTTCAAGTTATTTGGGCCTGTTCGACGAGGTCTACGCCAGCGACGGCAAAGTAAATCTTAAGGGAGCACACAAAGCTGAGTTTCTAACCCGCCATTTCGCACAGACAGGGTTTGAATATGTAGGCGATTCCTCCGCGGATTTAGAAGTTTGGCGCAATGCTAGCGGCGCATACGTGGTCGGCACCCAAGCCCGTGCTAACCAGGCCTCCGCCGTAACCAATCTCAAAGACGCCATCCTGGAACCGCGTGCATCATTCCACACCTCGTTCCGCATCTGGATCAACGCACTACGCGGCCACCACTGGTCGAAGAATCTCTTACTTTTCCTTCCGCTTGCTCTTTCCCATAATCTCTCCGTCGAGCCGCTGATCCGCACGCTCATCGGCTTCGCACTTTTCAGTTTATGCGCCTCCGGACTGTATATTCTGAATGACCTCATCGATCTGCATTCCGACCGTGAACATCCGTGGAAGAAGGAGCGTCCCTTTGCGGCCGGGGAAATTTCAATTCCGGCTGGTTTGCTCGCCTCGTTCATTTTGCTGGCCTCGGCATTCTGCCTCGGGTACCTTCTTAGCGCCAAATTCGATTTGGCCCTGGTGGGATACGCCACGCTTACCACCTTTTATGTGCTTTATTTCAAAAAAATTGCTCTGCTCGACGTCTTCGTTCTTTCCAGCTTCTACAGCTTCCGCATCCTCGCCGGGTCTCTGATTTCCGCCACACCACTTTCCCAGTGGTTTCTGGCCTTTTCGATGTTTTTCTTTCTCAGCCTGGCGATGGCGAAGCGTTATTCTGAATTGCTCCACGCGAGCGACTTAGTTACGGCCGGCAACTCTGGACGCGGATACCGCATGGGCGACCGCGAGCTTCTGCTTTCGCTTGGCATCGGGAGCAGTTTTTCCGCCGTGGTTATCTTCAGCGTTTACGTCCACAGCCAGGACGTGCTGCTGCTCTACTCCTCGCCAGAAGTTCTCTTGCTGCTATGCCCCATCGTTCTCTATTGGCTTAGCCGAACCTGGCTCATGGCCCATCGCGGAGTATTAAACGAGGACCCGATCACCCTCGCCATCCGGGACCCGGTCAGTTACGGCGTAGCCATCGCCGCGGCTCTCGTCATTGCCGCAAGCATGATCAGGATAAACTGGTAGGATGACGGGATACGAACGTCCATTGGCGTGAACTTGTTTTTGGCACGCTACGAATGCCCGTTCAATCCACAGCTCCCTCGCGAAAGCGATCTGCTTCTCAGATGCCCATAAACCAAACTCTTTCGTGGGGCCGCTATCCAAAGGCCTCTCACTTTCGCGTTCATAAACCCGCGTGGAACGATCAGTTGCCGGATATTCTCGAGGCTGCTGCGCCCGGCTCCCTGCTCCCTTACGGGCTCGGTCGCAGTTACGGCGATTCTTGTCTCAACGCCGGCCGCGAACTGATTGACTGCCGCCGTCTCAATCGTATCCTCGGTTTCGACGAATCCACTGGAATGCTCCGTTGCGAATGCGGTGTCAGCCTCTCCGACATTATTGATCTATTCCTCCCTAGAGGATGGTTCCTTCCCGTTACGCCGGGCACCCGGTTCGTCACGGTAGGAGGTGCCATCGCCAACGACGTCCATGGCAAGAATCAACATTGCGCAGGAACTTTCGGCGCTCACGTTTTCCAAATCGGCTTGCATCGCTCGAATGACGGCCTGGTCATTTGTAATTCGGAGGATAATTCCGATTTGCTGCGCGCGACCATCGGTGGGCTGGGACTGACCGGGGTAATCGCCTGGGCGGACATTCGATTAAAACGAGTGGCTGGTCCCTGGATCGATGCTGAGTCCATACCTTTTCGATCCCTGAATGCTTTTCTTGACCTGAGCCACGAAAGCAAAGACCGCTTCGAATACACCGTGGCGTGGCTCGATTGTTTTTCCGGAAAGAAAACTCGCGGCATCTTCTTTCGTGGCAAGCATTCCGCCGGTCATGGAAGGAAATTCCATCCCAAACGCGGCCCGACGCTGCCCTTCGCACTGCCTTCCTGGATGCTCAATCCGTACTCGGCAAAAGTCTTCAACGCTTGCTATTATAGGATTCATTCGGCCAGGAAAGGCGCAGCGCTGATTCCCTACGACTATTTTTTCTACCCGCTCGACTCTATTCGGCAATGGAACCTGCTTTACGGCAGACAGGGTTTCCTGCAATACCAGTGCGTTATGCCGGAAGCAAACCTAGAAGCCTTCGAGGAACTGCTCGAGCGCATCGCACGGTCCGGAATGGGATCTTTCCTTGGCGTGCTGAAGCAATTCGGCTCGGCACCACCCGCCGGCATGCTTTCATTCCCGCGCCCCGGAATTACGATCGCGCTTGACTTCGCTATTCGCGGAGAGCGCACGTTCCAACTCATGCAGTCACTGGATGAAATTGTCCGGGAAAGCGGGGGGGCGCTCTACCCCGCCAAAGACGCTCGCATGAGTTCCCATCTGTTTGAAGCGTCGTTCCCACATTGGCGCAGCTTTGTTCCCTACATCGATCCGAAGATTTCCTCCTCATTCTGGCGGCGTGTGACGGCGGGCCAATGAAAATGGCAGTCACCGAGCCTTCCCCAGTTACGGGCCGTGCAGCGACGGCACCCAACGCCATGAGGGAGATCATTATCCTCGGAGCCACGTCCGGCATTGCAATGGAAGTGCAGCGCCAATTGGCTCGCCAACAATGCAAGTTACTCCTCGTCGCGCGCTCGCCCGAGCGCCTCGCTGACCTTCAAACTGACTTGATGGCCCAAGGCGCGCAACAAGTTTTCATCTACTCGGCTGACTTGGCTTGCGTACAGCAACACACCGCCATTTTCGAATTTACCCGGACCGTGCTTCCGGACTTTGACACCGTGCTCCTGGCCTACGGCTCCATGCACGACCAGAGGGAATCCGAGGCCTCAGTCGACGTCCTCTTGGAAGAGTTGCAAATCAACTTTGTCAGCGCCGCCGCGATCCTTACTCTATTCGCCGCCGATTTGGAACGCCGGCGTACCGGATGTCTGGCCGCCATCACTTCCGTCGCAGGAGATCGCGGGCGCCGATCCAACTACGTTTACGGTTCGGCCAAAGGCGCGCTTTCCCTCTTCCTCCAGGGACTCCGCAGCCGCCTCCATCCCGCTGGCGTTCGGGTCATCACCATCAAGCCCGGACCGGTTCGGACTGCCATGACCGATCACCTGCCAAACTCCGCACGTTTTGCCGATCCCAAGGAAGTGGCCCGTAGCATCGTACGAGCCCTCGAACGCCGCTCTCCCGACGTCCTATACACACCAAGACACTGGCGTTACATCATGGCCGCCGTACGTCAGATTCCGGAAACCATCTTCAAGCGCTTATCTTCTTGACGATTCGTTTGCGCCGACGGCGGTTCCGCCTGCGGAATTCTGCGCATTTCCCCTGCGATTGATTGGTTTTGCGAGGAAGCCGCGCCTGACTGGTTCTTCGCCCAAAAAGCGCATCAACCATCGATACACTTTAATTTCGGTTTCAATCCAAAGGTTCTTCCTGTGAACAGACGAGGCTTACCGTCACTTACACACTTTGGACATGTCACTTGTGACTCTTGTGAGGGGAAGCTGGAGCGGAAGATCAGTGGACTAGCTGTTTCTAGGGCCCCGGCGGGGTTGGGGCATAGGGGTTGCGATCTCCGAGGCGAGCTCCAAATGTGTCCCGGCCTCTGGTCCGCAGGAATCCGAAGCTAACTCGCCACTCAAGCAGAACCGGAAATCCAGGAATACCCCCAACCAGAGCGCCAATATGATGGGTTAGGTTGCCTTTGTGCGCGCTTGGCAGTTCCAGGACATACCCGAAATGATAGGAGACCCCACCATACGCCCAGTGAAGAGGAGCCGGGAGAATCGCGCCGTTGACGTCACGCTGTGAAATCTCCACAATTTTCGGCGTTACTGCAAAATAAAGGCCCTGGGTGTTCGTGATAAGGCGTTCGACTCGCGCGCCTATGTACATTGTTGAGTTGCTGAAAATCAACCGATTTTCACCCCCGATTGACACGCCGACCCCTCTGCCGAAAGGTACCCAGCCATACTCCAAAGCAAGCCGGGCAGGGATTGGCAACAGCCCGCCGGTCATATGGCGGAAATCGCCCGCATACGCCACCGACAGCTCACCCCTCCTCTCCGACCAGTCGAAAATCCCAATTCCAACTCGCACTTCATGCCACGGCAGGACAAAAGGTTTGTAGATACCCTCTGGGAAGCGCGCGTCAGGATGGTCGACCAAGTAAGTTGTGGCTGCTTCCCTGGTTGTAATGCCGCATTTCGGGCATGGCGGGTCAACCGGAAAGGGCTGCAGCGCGCACGCCAGATGGTCGGCAGGAACATCCAAACCGGGAAAGAGGATTTCCGCGTTCGCAAGGGCGAAGCGGCCCTCACGGTTGTGGGGAACGCTCATAGACTTCATGTAGGGTTCCATCATGAAATGGAATTTGGTGCTCCGATCCCGAAGACCCCAGAAAGAATACGATTCGGGGTGCATATTGTCATCGACGCCACGAGTAAAGCGACCGTCGTGGTTCATGTCCGGGGACATGGCATGTTTTCCGAGTTCGGCGGTGGCAAACAGGGGAAGAGCAACCGGAGGCGAATTTTTGACCAGCGTGGAATATAAATTATTCGGGACATAGGAATCATGATCGGAAGCAAAAACGTTCCGCACGGCTCCGCCGAGCTTGTCCACTTCGATGAATAGGTGCTCGGAATCATGGATATGGGGATGCGCTTTACCTTCGTCGAATGGGTAATAAAACCAGTACTCAATCAACCATGTCCCGGGATAGGATAGCGTTCGCACATAAATCGTGCAACGCGACCACCGCCGATTCCCCATGGATGCATAAGCCGCCCGATAATCTTCAATGGAGTTGCCGTGCGCAAGTGGCTTAATCTCTTCCCAAAAATTCACGTCACTGGGATAGTCCGGCTCGCCATCGGCGAACTCGAGGACAGGCGCGTACAGATTATTGTTCGCAGTGACGCGATAAAACGACCACACCACTTCCGCCGAGTGCGATTGCCTACGCAGATTTGCAGCAAGAGTATCCAGTGTCGACTCGCTGAGCGGGTGCCCGGAGCCTGTTTCCTGCTTTGGAGGAGTCACAACCGAAAATTCAAGCTCCGCCCGGAGTGCCGCCACAGTCGGATTTGTATACTGTCCAACCGAGGTGGCAGGAACGCGCGGGTCGATGATCTGCGTTGCGCGCGCGACGGTCGCTCCGGTCCGGCCGGCGCCCGTTTCAGCCACGAGCAACAGAAAATCCCGCACATCTCCTCGATGACCCGCCAACAATTCAAAATTCGCACCTCGTGGCAAGCGGTAGGGGAGATCTTCCTCGGTGCCATCTGCCGGAGAAACGACAACCAGTCGCCCATCCTCTTGTGCATAAAGGACACGTCCGTCCTCGTGGACCACCGCTGCAGTACCACTTCTGCATGTGTTTTTGGCGGGCTGGCTTAGGTCGTCCAGCAGACAGACTTCCCCATTGTTCGTGTATGGGAAAACCTGTTGAGGCAGGCGGTGTTGCGGAGCAGAGACATCCCCAGGATTGATTCCAGTAATGGGCTTGGTTAAGTCAAGAACGTGCGGCGTGCTGTCAGCGAAGACCACGAGGGCTTTCGTGCCGCCCGCAGAAAGAACGACTTGTGCAACGGTTTTATTGTCAGCGGAGACGGGAATTGCGCGAAAGCGCCATTCCAGCTTGTCCGCTGGGCTGGCCAATGTTGCAAGCAGAACTTTTCCGTTCCCGCGTCCGACTGCAACAATGTCATAGAGCGGCTGGCCGACAGTTTCATGCTTCCGCGCAAGGACCACACCGGAAGCTCCGGCGAGTAATCCCAGCCCCAGTGCAACTTTTGCGAATAGACAGACGCCCAGTCTACAGCGATTCAACATTCGCGGGTAGCTACTCCTCTTGGGCGCTGGGAAAACCGGGCGGTGCGGCCGGGCTTCAAGCGAAGTCTTTCGGCCCGAGTACAAATTCTTGCGAAGAAGAGATCATTAAATCGCACACCTACTCTTGGGCAGTTCGAGTCATTGCAAATGGACCACTAGGGCTTTCGCAGGCTTGCTTCAGCCTTGAGTTCCGCTTTCGGTTGAACGGACTCCCACTTTGTCTCGGACGATTTCAAACTCGGATGAGAAACCAGAAGGTGCCAAACAAGGGCCTGAAAGGACTCGGTGTGTGGAGTGATGGTGGAGGGATTGACCACGGGAATCAGCACGCAGGCATCTGCGACTTGAGCCGTAAATCCACCGTTTCGGCCGACAACGCCGCAGACCGTGGCGCCCACGTATTTGCCATACTGCACCGCTTTCACAAGATTCGCGCTGATATTGCGCTCCACATCTCCACCGCCGACCGAAAATACAAAGAGCATATCTCTGGATTTGAGCCGGCTGCCGCGAAGCCAATTCTCATAGGCTGTGTCCCATCCTTCGTCGTTCACCCTTGCGGTCAGTTCGGACACGTTGTCGGACGGCGTGTACGCTTCGATCCCCGCGATCTTGCGAAAATCGTTCACGGCGTGAGATGCGTGTCCCGCTCCTCCCCCCACTCCTAGAAAAAAAAGCCGCCCTTCGCGTTCCCTCAAGCCTGCCAACAATCCCGCGGTTCTTTCAATCGAATCTACATCGATAAGTTTCAGAATTTGACTTGCCTCTGCAAGATACTGCTCTGTATGGGTCACTTTCCCTCCAAGGAATCAAAACAATGAGACAGAGTGAAGTGGTCACGCGGCACCTCCAGATTGCGTTCCATGCATCCAATATCTATGACCGCATCGCGCAAAGAACTAACCATGAGGGTCGGCCTTACGTTTTGCTTGACGAGTTCATCGCATATATAGCATTTCCGGGGGCTGACAAAAATAGTTGTCGCACCCGCGCGGGCACCCGCCACAACATCCATCACACCGTCGCCGACCATATAGGATTTAGCCAAGTCGAGATTTAAATCTTCGGCCGCCTGAAGCAGCAGCCCCGGACTCGGCTTGCGGCAATTGCAGATCATTCTGTAATCCGGCAATTCGCTCTCCGGATGGTGGAGGCAGTAATAGACACCATCGAGACGACCGCCGGCGTTCCCCGCCTCGGCGTGCATCTTTTCAGTCATGGATGCCAATAGAGCCGGAGTGAACTTCCGCTTTGCAATTCCGGGCTGATTGGAGACCACGACTACAGGGAACCCCATACGATTAAGCTCTGCGATGGCCTGCGCGGATCCGGGCAGCAGAACGAACTCATCCGGGTGTGCAGGAGAATCGACGGTTCCAAATTCAGGGTTGTAAACGTAGGCGTTGATGACCCCGTCTCGATCCAGAAAGACTGCTCCCCTTTTCATCGCTCGTATCTCGTTTCCAGATTTGGACGATTGCGCTGTGAGGTCCAAGCGGCGGAAGAAACATCGAATCGAGTTTGCCTGACTGCTCCCACTTCCATCCTCTGCTTTTGGAAGGAACCAGAGTTATTGGCGCCAATCATTCCTGCGATGGAAACAGTCACAACTTCGGGATTCCCAGTCGTTCGTTCATAACCCTCTCGCGGATGTACTGGATGCTCAGGCTCAGTCCTTCCCGGATGTCGACCTTCGGGCGCCAACCCAGACTTCGCGATTCCGAAATGTCGGCCAATGTGATCTGCGCTTCCCCGGGAAGATCAGGGTGGGAGATCGGCTGCAGCCCGGTCTCCAGTTGCTGCTCAATCAGCTCGTAGATTTCATTGACCGAGAAATTTACGCCCGAACCCACGTTGAAGACTCGACTGTCGGTGCGCGGGTCTTCCAAAGCCAGCAGATGAAAATCATTTACGTCATCAACATAAATGAAATCTCTGCGTTTCTCTCCCGTGCCGTAAATCGTCGGCCGCTCTCCCGACAGCATGCGAATAATGAAAGCGCTCATCACCGGGGGAACAACTCTCCGCCAATCCTGCGCGGGCCCGTACACATTGAAGTAACGAAGCACGGTGATATTCATATTATAGAGTTGGCTGTAACTGTCGCAAAAAGTAGCCCCACCGTGCTTGCTGGCCGCGTAAACACCAATCGGCCGGATCTTCCCTTCCTTGGTTGGGAACTCCGTGATTCCTTCGTACTCGGCGGACGTGTCTGCGTAGACGACTTTGCGTACCTTGGCGTTCCGTGCCGCCTCCAGAATATTCAAGGTTCCCAAAACATTGGCGCTCGCCGCTCCCAGCGGATCTTTGAGACATTCGCTCAGACAATTCTTCGCGGCGAGGTGAAATACGCCGTCGACCCCGTCGAAAAGACTGTGGATTTCAGCATCACGGATATCGGCTTGATGGAAGTCGACGCGGGCGTCCAGGTTTTCTCGTGTGCCAGCGGATAGATTGTCGATTCCCCTCACCCGATAACCGTCGTCAAGTAGTTTCTTTGCAAGATTACTCCCCACGAACCCCGCGACGCCAGTTACTAAGATGCACCTTCGCATTTCCGTTCACCTCGATGGACTCAAACGAACAAACGTTGTCTCATGCGGAAACTAGGTTGCGCAGACGCAGCGGCCACCTCCTACCGCAGGCCGGCCACATACGACTTCTCATGAACCGAGCTGGGTATGGCGGTCGAGTCCTGATGGTTGCTCTGGAGACGCTGGATGTGAGCGAGGCGTTGATCTCTTGAGACAACGTCGAACACCACCTTGCTACCCTCAAACTCAATCCGAAAATGCAACTCGCGCAGTCCGGCCCCGCACATGGCCTCCCGCAAGCGCTTTTTGTCGTCCTCGCAATAGAGCATGAGAAATCCACCTCCGCCGGCGCCCGAGATCTTTCCGCCAATGGCGCCATTGCGCTTTGCCAACTCGTACCACTCGTCGATCTGGCTGTTGGAAATATCCCTGGAGAGACCCTTCTTACATTGCCAGTGAGCGTCCAAGAGCTCGCCGAATTTTCGCAGGTTGCCGGATAGGATGGCCGCCCGAATTTCAATCCCGATGTCTTTAATTTCCGTCAGATTCCTTAGTACTTGTTTTTCTTTTTGGAGTGTCGCCTTGTTCTGCTTTTCCAGGATGGACGTAGCGTCTCTCGTCGCATGAGTGTAAAACAGCATGATGTTGCGCTCCAACGCATTCACCAAATCGGTGCAGAGCGGGAGCCTTTCCACTCGGACTACTCCGTCGCGCTCAATCCAGAGACAGGTCAATCCACCAAACGCGGCCATATATTGATCCTGTTTCCCGATCGGTTTGCCCAGAATGTCAAGTTCAATGTGACAAGCTTCCTCCGCCAGATCCTGTGGACCGGTGGGTTTCTGCAGCAGCGTGCGCAGGCCGCTCAACAACCCGACCAAATAGCAGCTCGAAGATCCCAGCCCAGTGCCTGCTGGAATGTCTGCCAGCGAGACGATTTCTATTCCATTCGAAAGGCCAAACAGTTTCATCGCTTCGCGGGCCAGAGTGTGCTGCACTTCGTCGACGTGGTCCACGATTTCAGACGAGGTATATCGCACGCGAATCTTGTCATCCACAATGGGCGTGTTCACATTCACGAACATGTATTTATCTATTCCCGCGGCGAGAATGAATCCGCCGTGTTCGCGATAAAATGACGGCAGATCCGTACCACCGCCGCCCAGGGTGAGTCGGAATGGGGTCCTGGTAAGTATCATGAAGGCTCCTTAGGCCATTCGAATCAAGCAGCATACACTGCTTGGCTTGTGATGAAAATCTCGCCGGTCTTTAGTTGTAGGAAAATTAAATATGGTAAAATTCGTTGCGAATTGTTTCTGTTGCTGGCCGGTGAGAAGAAACTTTAGCCGCTGCAAGATCGAGGATAATGCCGCATCCTCGTGGGCGGTCCAATAATTGAAATTGTCGATGGCCATTTGGAGATGCCGTCGGGATTGGTCTGGACCAACTCAGTGTTCGTTGTTGTGTCCAGGGAGAGTGCAGAACACCACGCGCTCGTACAATCCCGATGGCTAAAATTGATTGATAACGCCAATGTTCAGCCAAGCGGAATCCGCCGCAAAGTAAATATGTCAGAGGAGTTAATTTTTTCAATCTGGTTGTCCAGGTGTTCCCAATCGTCCCAGACTGCACTGAATAACCGGCCCGTCAAGCCGGCTGACCGATCGGACGCGAGAAAAACGGCGAGGCCCGCGGCTCCCGCCGGGGAAGCTCCGCCACTTTCCTCCATCTGCTTCAGCTCCTCCAGAAGCTTTGAGCCTCCGGAACCAGCCGCCGCGCGCATATCGTCCCACATCCGACTTTTGACCGCCCCGGGGGCAATCGCGTTAACCTGGATATTATTTGATTTAAGTTCCTGCGCCAGACTTTCCGTAAACCGTACTAGGGCAGCTTTGGAACTACTGTAAGAAGTGAAATACGGACGTCCGTAAGCTGCACCCCCGCCGGAAAGAAATAAGATCTTCCCGCCGCCCTGCACTTTCATCGCGGGCAGCACCGCCTGTGCAAGATTGACCGAGCCAAAGTGGTTGATTTCGAAAGCACGCACCCATTCTCGAATATCAAGAGTCTCAAGAGGGCCGATCGGCCCTACCGCACCCGTGCAATTCACCAACACGTCCAAGCGGGACAGGTCGCTTTGAATTCGCCTTGTCACCTGCTGCACTTGAGCCCAGTCGGCTACATCTAACTGGAACCACACGACGCGATCCGCATTCCCCTCCAACTCCGAACAAAGTTGTTCAGGCTTCCTCATATGGTACGTCAAGGCGAGACGAGCTCCTTCGTCGTAGAAACGTCTCGCGATACTGGCCCCAATTGTGCCCGCTGCTCCTGCAATCATGCATGTCTTGTTTTCCAATTCCATGGTCACGCTTTCCGTGGACGATTGACTCTGGCCCCAGGAGAAGAATCTCCATCCAGTTTCCTGCTTTGCAAAGACTATTTCGGAAAAAGAGAAATGGAAAACTCCGGTCGTTTCGGCCCGAGGTTAGGAAGCCCCGCGAGCAGAAAGAACGGCTGGAATTGTGAGCAAAATAATCTTCAAGTCCAGGAGAAATGAGGCGGTTTGGATATATTGCAAATCCAATCGCACCCACTCACTAAACTTGTGAATTTCGTTCCGCCCGTTGATTTGCCAGAGGCAACTGATCCCGGGCGTCACGCTGAGCTTGCGCCGCTGCCAAAACTCAAATCCTTCTGCTTCCTGTGCAGACGGAGGCCGGGGGCCTACCAAGCTCATATCTCCTTTCAGCACGCTATATAATTGAGGTAACTCGTCAAGACTAAATTTGCGCAAAATGCGGCCGAGGCGTGTCGTGCGAGGATCGTTTCGCATCTTGAACACAGGCCCTTGCATTTCGTTAAATTCGAGCATCTTGCGTTTCAAGTCATCCGCGTTCGGCACCATTGTCCGAAACTTGTAACCGACGAACGGCTTGCCGTTCTTGCCGAGTACGCGCCAGGCATAAAATACGGGTTCTTTAGGATCGCTCAATTTAACGGAGAGTGCGATCGCGAGGTAGAGCGGTGATAAGACAATAAGCGACGCAGCCGATAACAGGCAGTCGAGAGCCCTTTCGCGATGAGGTAGCCGCCGCTTTGCCACACCGTCGTCATTGTTGTCGCTTCGACACCGAGCAGGCTTTTGTGACGGATGAAGGTCTTCTCCAGAAGTTCGGACTTAAGGCTTACGGTCACGCCCCTCGGGACCGCCAACGTGAGGCCGATTTCCAAAATCGGTTCGAGCAATTCTTCGCAGTCTGCGGGCGACAATGGCGATAAGAGGAGAACGACGTCGACTGGATTCCGGAATATATAGTCGCGCAAAATCTTGGAAGTACCTAGACATGGAATATCAGCAACATGGTCAGACACGGGACAAACGTCCAAGCTCATATAACCCAACCGCTTGTAACGCGAATCTTCTGACTGGGAACCACTTCGTTTAATCAACTCTGCGACTTCCAGATCTGAACCGACAATCAGAACGTATGGCCGCTTGTCCATAGGCGATCGACGCTCCCTGGGTTCTGCGTATTAGTCAGCCCCATTCATCACATTACCGAACGTGTGCGGTGCTGGCCGGTTGCCTCATTTCATCCACCTGTATCGTTCGACGTTCTTTAGCAGCGCGATAGATTGTATCGACTAGTAACAACGTATGCAATGCCTCATCGCCGCTACTCATCGGTTCGCGGCCATCCATAATCGAATCCAAGAAGTCCTCCCACTCCAGTTCGAGTGAGTTGTCAGGACCCGCAAAGTCCAACCATTGTTCTTGCGGCACCTCGCCGGGATTCTCGCGAATCCCCAAGCAAAGCCGCTCGAGTCCATAAGCTCCGCCTAGTCCGTCCACGCAAAGGTAGCCCTTCTCCCCAATCAAGGTGAATGAGAACTTATTCTTCCAATATGTCCAACTGGCGTGCAATTGCGCCACTGCCCCGGATGCCGCACGCATTGTCGCGAATACATTGTCCTCTGCGGGCGCAATCGGCCAAAACGCGGTCGATACCATCGCGGTTACATCTTCGAAGTCGCCAAGGAACCAGCGAAACAAATCAAGCGCGTGAACACCCTGATCCAGGAGTTGCCCACCCCCTGAAAGATCCGCTTGAGAACGCCACTCATGCTCGTAGCCGACTCGACCGCCATGTCCATAGGAGCATTGGATAGTAAGCGGGCGGCCGATCACTCCCTTTGTGAAAAACTCGTGCGCTTGGCGCAATCCCGGATGGTAGCGATGGTTATAGCCGGCTTTTAGTCGGACCTTCCGGGCCTGGGCCGCTTGTACGACTGGGGCAAAATCCGCCGAACTGGAAGCGCAGGGCTTTTCCACCAAGACATGCTTTCCCGCCTGTACGGCAAAAAGACTTACCTCTGATGAGATGTGTGTGGGTGTCGAGACGATCACGACATCAACGTTTTCCAGTGAGACCGCTTCGCGCCAGTTGGTCGTCGCCTTACAATCGAATCTCTGTCCAACAGCTTCCGCCAAATTGCTGGCGACGTCTGCGACCACCATGAGCGTGCTCCGAGCTGATTTCCCGACTGCGTTAGCCCGCTTCGCTCCGAAACGCCCTGCTCCAATCAGCGCAACGCGTAGCTTCCCGTTTTGTCTCTCCAAGTC
>Ga0206873_1122_pt1 | contig 25426 bp, 26 predicted proteins | sample Alteio_BWOrgCont_11_FD_152631 | JGI IMG/M metagenome (GOLD analysis project Ga0206873, IMG submission 152631) | Enriched cells from forest soil in Barre Woods Harvard Forest LTER site, Petersham, Massachusetts, United States -... | ecosystem: Environmental > Terrestrial > Soil > Temperate forest >...
TGTGCCTATCACGCAGGGCGTTATCGACGCCCATTTCGATGACTACAACGGTCATTTGATTGGCATCACCCTTGGGCAACTACAGTTTTTCTGGACGATGTTTTCACTTGCCACGTGGATTTTAGCAATGGGCATCTACTTTCGTCGCCGATGGATTTGGGCCAACCTCGTTTGGGCCAATCTTGTCGTAACGCGCCTAACCACGCCCTCCAGCAAACAACCTTCAGCTATCGCAGAACTTGGGAGCCATTAGCTGGTTTTTGCTGCACTCAATCAGCCGGCTGGCCCGGTTTTATTTACGGACGAGGGGGTTGCGGGTTTTGAGGCGGGGAAAGCGGGAGAAGTCGCGGTCGGCGGTCCAGAGTTCGCGGACGCCGTGGTGGAGGCAGAGCGCGGCGATGCGGGCGTCGTGGATGGCACCGCCGCGGACTTGGCTGGAGTCGAGCAATTCGAGCAAGGTTTCCAGGTAGCCGGGGCTTTCGGCAAGGAAGACGCAGGCGGGGTTTTGGCTGTAATTGCGGATGGCGGCCATGGCTTCGGCGGGGGCGGCCGCGGGGGTGTAAATGCGTGGATGGGTGGTGATGGCCAGGAATTCGTGGACACAGGGCCAGGGGATGGCCCAGCGCCCGGGCGCTTCCGCGAGTCCGGCCACGGCTTGGTAGGCCGCCGCATGGTCGCGATGCTGGCGGAAGAACGCGGCCACGAGGATGTTGGTGTCAACGGCGATCATGTGCCGCGGCCCCGGTAAATTTCGTCCCGCATCCGGTCCCAGGGGGCATTTTGAAACTCCTTGGCGGGGGCGCCGCCAGGGCAGGTGATCATCTTGAATTTATTTTTGGGCGGGCGGGCGCGTTGCTGCATGACCGTGTCGAGACCTTGCTCGACGAGGGCGCGGAGGGTGGTTTTGTCCCGGTGGGCGATGGCCTTGGCGCGGTCGAGGAGGCTGTCGGCAATATCTATGGTCGTCTTCATATGGGTACCCATATTGGAGTTGGGGCAGGGAGGCAAGCCCGGTTTGGCGGCGGCGGAATTCGCAGGATGGGATTTGCACGTCGAACAGGGAGGACGGCGAGTGAAGGGTGAAAGGTAAAAAATGTGGTGGGTCGGTGGAGGGATGGGGTTGGGGGATTCAGCTTGCAGAGCAGCAGGGTCTTTCCTGAAGGTGCGGGGAGCGGGCCGTGCGCCTGCGTGTCGTGACGGCTGCCTCGCAACAAAAACAACGGGTCTGGGTGCTGTGCCCGCTGGCCTTGCTGGTGCTGGGGCTGGCGCTGGTGTCGTGTTCGCTTGGGCCGTACGAGGAGGTGCGCGCGCCGCAGGTGCTGCGGGTGTTCGCGCATTGGGTGGGACTGGGTCATGGCGCGGCGGACCCGGTGCAGGCGATGGTGGTGCTGAATCTGCGGCTGCCGCGGGTGGCGCTGGGGATTCTGGCGGGTGCCGCTCTGGGGATGGCGGGGGCGGCGTTGCAGGGGCTTTTTAGAAATGCGCTGGCGGACCCGGCGCTGATCGGGGTGTCGGGCGGCGGCGCGGTGGGGGCGGTGGCGATGATTGTGCTGGGAGGCACCGCCCTGCACGGGATGAGCAGCATGCTGGGGGCGTTCGCGCTGCCGGTGGCGGCGATGGCGGGTGGCGTGGCGGTGACTTTTCTGGTGTACCGGCTGGCGAAGGTTGAGGGGCGCACCCACCTGACGCTGATGCTGCTGACGGGGATTGCGTTCAACGCGCTCGCGGGGGCGGTGATCGGGTTGATGGTCTATCTGGCGACGGACGAGCAGATCCGGGAGCTGACGTTTTGGTCCATGGGGAGTTTGACGAAGGCCGGCTGGCGGCAGATCGGCGCGGCGGCGTTGTTCGCGGTACCGGCGATGATTTTATTGCCGAGGCTGGCGCGTCCGCTCAACGCGCTGCTGCTGGGCGAGGCGGAGGCTTTTCACCTCGGCGTGCCGGTGCAGCGGGTGAAGAAGCAGTTGATACTATTGTCGGCGGCAATGGTGGGGGCGACGGTGGCGGTGTGCGGGACGATTGGATTTCTCGGGCTGGTGACGCCGCATCTGGTGCGGCTGGCGTTCGGGCCGGATCACCGGCTGGTGCTGCCGGCGTCGGGGCTGCTGGGGGCGGCGCTGCTGCTGCTGGCGGACATCGCGGCGCGGCAATTGGGGGCGGGTTATGACGAACTGCCGATCGGGGTGGTGACGGCGCTGGCGGGCGCGCCGGTGTTTTTGGGGCTGTTGTGGCGCGCAAGGAAAAGCGGGGAGGGGATTTGAGGAAATGCGGAATGCGGAGTGAGGAATGCGGAATTCAAAAAAAGAAAATTTTAAACAGGATTAACAAGACGAGAAATTTTTAAGCACGATGCTGACTGCCAAAGAGGTGAATTTTTACCGGGGTTCGCGCCAGGTCTTGGCGGGGATCAGCGGGACGCTGCAACCGGGGCGGGTGACGGCGTTGCTGGGGCCAAACGGCGCGGGGAAATCCACGCTCGTGAAGTTGCTGACGGGCGAGCTGGAGCCGGCGGGCGGGAGCATCGAGCTGGACGGGCGGGGGCTCGGACAGTGGACGGCGGCGGAGCTGGGACGGCGGCGGGCGGTGCTGCCGCAGGAGGCGCGGCTGGCGTTTGCGTTTCCGGTGCGCGAGGTGGTGATGATGGGGCGGATGCCGCATGACGCGGGCGGCGAGACGCCGCGGGACGCGGAGATTTGCGCGGCGGCGCTGGAGCGGGTGGAGGCGGGCGCGCTGGCGGAGCGGCTCTACACGCAATTATCCGGCGGCGAGAAGCAGCGCGTGCAACTGGCGCGGGTGCTCGCGCAGGTGTGGGAAAAAGTCAGCAACGGCGAGCGCTACCTGATGCTGGATGAGCCGACGGCGAGTTTGGACCTGGCGCACCAGCACGGGGCGTTGCAATTAGCGAAAGACTGGGCGAAGGGTGGAACGACCGTGCTTGCGGTGCTGCACGATTTAAATCTGGCGATGACTTATGCCGACGACGCGTGGGTGCTGGACGCGGGGCGGCTGGTCGCGCGCGGGCCGGTGGAGGAAGTGCTGACGCCGGCGCTGATCGGGCGTGTGTTTCAGGTCGAGGCGGAGCTGTTGCCGCAGGCGGGACGGGCGCGGCCCTGGGTGGTGACGCGGCCGCGGGGCGTCAGTAGTCCTCCATGATGAAGAACATGACCCAGGTGAGGCCGACGGTGAGGATGACCGCGCTGGCGATGCAGAAGACGTAGTTGCTGGGATTGATCCAGTAGGCGATCCCGACGGCGAGGTTGCCGCCGAGGAGGACGGTCCAGTATTCGCGGACGCGGCGGGAGCGGCGAGGGGCCGGGGTGGGGACGAAGTTGTCGCGGCCCGCGGCGATTTCGCGCTCGCGGTTGATGCGGAGGATTTCGAAGGCGTCGGGGGCGGCGTCCGACGGCGGCGCGCTGGCGGGCTCGTTGACGGCGGTGAACTTCGCCTTGGTGAGGGTGAGCTTTTTCGGAGGCGGGAAAGGATCGGGGTCGGCGGGCATGGCTAATGAAGGTGAAAGGTGAAAAAAGTCATTGGGCCGTCGCAAGCGACGCCCCTACAGTTTTGCGGAAAATCATTCTTCGCCGTCGTAGTAGTCGAGGGATTCGGAGCGGAGGAGGCGGCCGGCGGGCGAGCGCACCATCCATTTGTTGCTGTCGGGGTAGTGGCAGGATTCGCCGAGGGGGTTGTCAGCGACGACATAGAGGACGAGGTCGGCGGCGCTGTTGTTGATGAGTTGGTGTGGCTGGCCAGGCTGGAAGAGGAAGGCGTCGCCGGTTTCGATGGGGGTGGTGCCGTCCTGATGGCGGACGAGGCCGGAGCCGGAGATCACGTGGTAGAACTCCCACTGCGCGCTGTGGGAGTGGTAGGGATAGGGGGTCTGGCCGGCGGGGATGCGGCAGATTTCGACGTCGAAGGGGTGGCGCAGCTTGAGGTCGGTGGAGCGCGGGTCGCGCCCGAGGGCTTCGGAGATCTGCTGGCCGGAGCCGGCGAATTTTCCCTTGGGGGAAGACCAGGGGTAGGTGGGAACGTCCTTGGTGTTAACTTTGAGCATGGGGGTGACTGGATGAAGCAAAGGGTGGGCCAGGGACAACCGCGCTGTCAAAAGCAAACGGGGTCACGCGGGGTGCAGAATTATTTTGCCAAGGGGTGGCGGGGTTGGGCATGCTTAACGGCTTCATGTCGTCCCCGTCCATTGACATCGACTATGTGGCCAACCTGGCGCGGCTGGAGCTGACCGCCGAGGAAAAGGCGCGCTTTGCCGCGCAGTTGGGGGACATCCTGGCGTATTTTGAGAAGATCAACGCGGTGGATGTGAGCGGGGTCGAGCCGATGGCGCACGCGTTCCCGGTGTTCAACGTGCTCGACGACGACGTGGAGCGGCCGGGGTTCACCGTGGCCGAGGCGCTGCGCAACGCGCCGGCCACGCGGGACAACCAGGTGCTGGTGCCGAAGGTCGTCGAGGATGCGTAGAGTTTTGCCCCGAGGCGCAAGCCCGGCGGATTTTTTTAATTTTCATCTATCCTTAATTTCATGGCCGAAGCCCTGCATGATTTGACGCTGGCGGAACTGAGCCGCCGCTTGACGGCGCGGACGGTGTCGTCGGAGGAAGTGACGCGGGCGTTTGTGGAGCGGACGCGGGCGGTGGAGCCGAAGGTGAAGGCGTTTCTGCACCGGGACGAGGAGGACGCGCTGAAGCAGGCACGGGCGTCGGACGCACGGCGGGCAAAGGGCGAGACGCGCGGGCCGCTGGAGGGAATTCCCATCGGCATCAAGGACGTGCTCGCGGTGAAGGACCAGCCGCTGACGTGCGCGAGCAGGATGCTGGAGAAATTTATTTCGCCGTACGACGCGACGGTGATCGGGCGGCTGCGGGCGGCCGGCGCGGTGCTGTGGGGGCGGCTGAACATGGATGAATTTGCGATGGGGTCATCGACTGAGAACAGCGCGTACCAGAAGACCGCGAACCCGTGGGATTTGGAGCGAATCCCGGGCGGGAGCTCGGGCGGGAGCGCGGCGTGCGTGGCGGCGGGCATGGCCCCGGCGGCGCTGGGCAGCGACACGGGCGGCTCGATCCGCCAGCCGGCGGCGTTGTGCGGGATTGTCGGGTTGAAGCCAACGTACGGGCGGGTGTCGCGGTACGGGCTGGTGGCGTTTGCGTCGTCGCTGGACCAGATCGGGCCGATGACGCGGACGGTGGAAGACGCGGCGCTGTTGCTGCAGCCGCTGGCGGGGCATGACGCGCTGGATTCGACTTCGCTGAAACAGGAGGTGCCGGACTATGCAGCGGCGTTGAAGCGGAAGTGGACGCTGGGTGTGCCGCGGGAATTTTTTGGCGAGGGGCTGGACCCCGAAGTGCGCGCGGCGGTGGAGGCGGCGGTGAAATTTTATGAGGCGCAGGGCTGCGCGGTGCGCGACGTGTCGCTGCCGCACACGAATTTGGCGGTGCCGGTGTATTACATCATTGCGACGGCGGAGGCGTCATCGAATCTGGCGCGGTACGACGGCGTGCGTTACTCGCACCGCAGCGCGGCGGCGAAGGACCACGTGGGGCTGTACTTCAAGAGCCGGGCGGAGGGCTTCGGGCCGGAAGTGAAGCGGCGCATTATTTTGGGGACGTATGTGCTGAGCAGCGGGTACTACGACGCCTATTACCTGCGGGCACAGAAGGTGCGGACGCTGATCCGCCGGGATTTTGAGACCGCGTTCCAAGACGTGGACGCTATCCTGACCCCGACGACGCCGACGGCCGCGTTCAAGCGCGGGGAGAAATCGGACGACCCGCTGGCGATGTACCTGAGCGACATTTACACGATCTCAGTGAACCTGGCCGGGCTGCCCGGGATTTCGCTGCCGTGCGGGTTCACCAAGAGCGGGCTGCCGATCGGGATGCAGTTGATCGGGCGGGCGTTCGCGGAGGGGGATTTGCTGGCGATGGCGGGGCAGTTCGAGGCCGGGCATGATTTCCACACCAAGAGGGCGGTCCTCTGAGATTTTTTGAACAGAAGAACACCAAGGCACCAAGAAACCTCAAAACAAGGCTTAAATATTTTTCGACTCCGTGTTCTTCGCGTCCTTCTGTTAAACAATCTTTCTTATTCGTGGAATGCGCTTTTTTGAAGAGAAGAACACCAAGACACCGAGAAAGCTCCCTGGAAAAAACCATTGATTTTTGACTCTGCGCTCTTCGCGTTCTTCTGTTAATCAATTTATTATAACCCATGGAATACGAAGCGGTCATCGGCCTGGAGGTGCATGCGCAGTTGAAGACGCGCTCGAAGATGTTCACGCGCGTGGCCTACCGCTACGGCGAGCCGCCGAACACGCTGACGGACCCGGTAGTGCTGGCGCTGCCGGGGACTTTGCCGGTGATGAACGCGGAGGCGATCCGCAAGACGGTGAAGGTCGGGTTGATGTTCAATTGCACGATCGCCGAGGTGTGCAAATGGGACCGGAAGAATTATTTTTATCCCGACAACCCGAAGAACTACCAGATTTCGCAGTACGACCAGCCGTTGTGCGCGGGCGGGGGCGTGGAGATCGAGCTGCCGGGGCCGTCGCGCAACGTCATGGGCGCGCACCGGGTGGTGAAGCTGACGCGCATCCATCTCGAGGAGGACGTGGGGAAGCTGACGCATTTTTCCAACGACAGCCTGGTGGACTACAACCGCGCGGGCGCGCCGCTGATCGAAATCGTGAGCGAGCCGGATATGCACACGCCCGACGAGATCTTCGCGTACCTGACGGCCCTGCGCAACCAGATGATTTACGCGGACATTTCGGACTGCGACATGGAAAAGGGACAACTGCGCTGCGACGCAAATGTGTCGGTGCGGCCCGTGGGCGAGACGAAGCTGGGGACGAAGGTGGAACTGAAGAATCTCAATTCGATTTCGGGCGTGCGCAACGGAGTGGAGTACGAGATCAAGCGGCAGATTCAGTGCTGCCTCAAGGGCGAGCGCATCGCGCAGGAAACGCGGCGGTGGGACGCGCAAATGGGCATGACGCAGTCGATGCGGTCTAAGGAGCAGGCGCACGATTACCGGTATTTTCCCGACCCCGACCTGATGCCGGTGCGGGTGACGCGCGAGCAGGTGGAGAAGCTGAAGGCGGAATTGCCGGAAGCGCCGTTCGAGCGGCAGCGGCGGTACCAGGCGCAGTGGAATTTGCCCTACACCATCACGTCAGTGCTCTGCCCGGACCGCGAGCTGGCGGAATATTTTGAGACGGCGGTGGCCGAGGGCGCGAGTCCGGCGGCGGCGGCGAACTACATCGCGAACGACCTGCTGCGGGAGTTGACGGCGGCTGCCGCGGAAGGCGAGGGGCAGTTGCGGGTGTCGCAGGGGAAGATCACGCCGCAGAGGCTGGCGGGACTGGTGAAACTGGTGGAAAGCGGGGTGATCTCGAAGCAGATCGCGAAGGATGTGTTTTTGAAGATGTTTGCGACGGGCGACAGCGCGGAGGCGATTGTGGACCGCGACGGTTTGCGGACGCAGAGCGACGCGGGCGAGTTGGAGAAGATCTGCGCGGAGATCATCGCGGCGAACCCGAAGGCGGTCGAGCAGTACAAGGGCGGGAAGCTGAACGCGATCAACGCGCTGAAGGGGCAAGTGATGAAGCAGACGAAGGGCCAGGCGAACCCGCAAACGGTGGACGCGGTGCTGGTGAAGCTGCTGGGGTGATAAAAATTTTACCGCAGAGAACGCAGTGAACGCAGAGAGCGTGGAGAAGGAGAGAGAAGAGATTTTTGACGGAACTAGAGCGCGTTCAATTGAACTGTAGCCATCCGTCTTTGTGGTAGGGACGCCTCTCCGAGGCGTCCGTCCCCTTAAACGGACGGCTCGGAGAGCCGTCCCTACCTTGGGCCGGGACTTGGAATCGACTACAGTTTTTTTGAAACCGCTCTAATAGAATGCGAAGAGAAATTTACGGAATAAGAGATTGAGGAGAAGTGGTAGGGCTTATGGCATTTGGAATTCTGGAGCGTTTGTAGGTTTTCCAGACTGCCCAGGCCCAGAAAAGGAAAACGACTGCCGGATTTGTCATCAGGTGAAAAATCGTTTCGGGATAATTTTGCGGCAACGAATTGAGGCCAACGATGCATTCCAGGGCCACGATCAACAAAATAATGCTCACAAAAATTTGCTGCCGAGTAAATAGCCGAGAGCATTCCTGGCGATTCAGAATCAAGCCGCTAACGACGATGAAGCCCAGGCCAAGCTCAGAGATCATTCGGGAGCCCGTCGCCCATAGCGCCGAGCCCAGGGTAAACCAGAGCAGCCAAAACTTAAATTGCTTTTCGGTGATGGGGGATAATGGCACGGGAAAAATCCAGTGGGAGTGCTTAATCTTTTGGCGGATTTGCGGCAGGCGGCGGTTGCTTGAGTTCGTCCTTCCAGGAGAGCATGCGGGCCTGGGCGCCGTAGTGTTCGGCGGTGGGTTTGTCGCCTTTTTCCATGTAGATTCGCGAGAGGGAGGTGTTGACGTGGATGTCGGCGGGGCGCAGGGCGTGGGCCTGGAGGCCGGCGGCGAGGGCCGCGTCGAGGTTGCGGGCGGCGAACTGGACTTCGGCGAGGGCGTGCCAGGCGGCGAAGCAGGCAGGGTCGAGGGCGAGGGCGTCGTTGAGCTTGGCGAGGGCGGTCGGGTTGTCGCCGAGAGTGAAGTCGAGGATGGCTTCCTCGACGATGGACTGCGGGTCGCCCTGGCGGCGGTTGGGTTGGTAAAGAGACATGGGGAGGAACTAAGAGTTCACCGCAAAGGCGAGAAGAAGAAGAGGGTCACGCAACGACGCGACGAACGCAACAATCCGGAATTGAAGGCGTTGCGTTCGTCGCGTCGTTGCGTGATTTTTGGGACGCTCAGCCCGCGTTGAGCAGGCGCAGGTGCTTGCCGAGGTGGGCGAGGAGGAGTTCGGCGTGGAGGGCCGAGTGGCCTTCGAGGATTTCCAGGATGGCCTCCTTGAAGGGGCGGCCGGCGGCGGTCTGCCCGAGGGTGAGGGTCGAGCCGAAGGTGACGTGGAGGAGCTGGCGGCCGCAGGATTCGTCGAGGTAAACGCGCTCGAAGTCGGCGGCGTCGGTCTTGGCGAGGGCGGCGACGCCGGCGTCGGTGGCGGAGATGTGGTAGCTGGCCTTGTCCTCGGCGAAGCGGCCCGCGCAGTACGCGGCGATTTCGCCGAAGAGTTTTTTGTCCACGCGGCAGACGGCGCGGAGGGCCTCGAGGTAGCTGGTGCCGGCGGTCTTAAGGTGCAGGCGGTCGCCGCAGACGCGGCCGATAATGGGGTAGATGGAGAACTTGTCGGAGCCGGAGTGGATGGAGATTTTATAGGGGCCGAAGCGTTCGGCGATGGCGGCGTGGACGCGGAGCTGCTTCTCGAACTCGGCGAGGTTGCCCTTGTAGTCGATGCCTTTTTCGAAGTCGCCGATGAAGCGCGGGGCGAGGGAGACGACGCGGGAGAGGACGCCGCGGCGCTTGAGTTCGAGAGCCCAGAAGAGGTGCTCAAGCGGGCGCGTGGGGGTGTCGGTCTCGTCGACGGAGACTTCGATTTCGTAGGGGCGCTTGAGGGTTTTTGCCAAATGGTCGGCGAGGACGCCGACGTGGTTGATGGCGCGGCCGTATTTGACGGCGGCGCGGTGGAGGCCGTCGCGGTCGAACCGGAGTTCGCCGCCGGAGCCGGCGTCGTATTCGCCCTGGAGGTAGGGGACGTCCCAGCCGGCGGGGAAGACGCCTTCGGTGACGAGGGCCGCCACCTGGGTGTCGATGTCGGTGGGGTTAAGCTGGTCGGCGGCGTTGTTGACGAAGGGAGAAGGGTCGAGCGTGAAGAAGGTGAATCCGGCGGCGGCAGTGTAGTCGATGTCGGCCGTCGTTTTGAGATGGTCGGCGTCGGCCCCCCAGTGATGCTTGAAGGCGGCGTTGCCGAGGGTGCGTTGGGCGGCGGCCATGACGTCCTGGGGCGTGCGCTTGGTGCGGGTCATCTCGCGGATGGATTGCTGGGCGAAGATGCCGCAGAAGTCCTTGCCGTGGGTGCGGAGGGCCGCGAGGTGGCCGGGGCCGGCGAGGCCGAGGCGGTCGCCAAAGCCGAAGGATTTCCTGAGACCGAGGGTGGAGGGAGTGGGGAGGGACATGGGAAGGAAATGCAGAATGCAGAATTTAGCAGGCAGAAGGCAAAGGGAAAAAGTGGGTGGAGGTCAGGTTCAGGCATTCACCGCGGCGGCGCTGGCGGGGTGGGTGGCGATGAAGTTGATGACGGCGCGGGTGGAGTCGTAAAGCTGTTTGGGCGACAGGAGCGCGCCGGCGTGGGAGTGGAAGACGTAGCCGCAGGAGCCGAGCATTTCGACGAAGGTTTTTGGGGAGAGTTTTCTTTGCTCAAGGAAGTTGAGGTGGAGTTCGAAGAAGAGCGTTGGGTGGTGGATGGTGAGGAAGTCGAGCGAGCCCTCGATGGCCTCGTACTCGAAGCCTTCGATGTCGATTTTGATAAAGTCGGGGATGACCTGAAGGCGGGCGGCGGCGCCGGCGATGGTTTCGACGGGGACCTGGATTTTTTGTGGTTCGCTCCACATGGTGTGCTCGAAGCGCTGGGTTTGGACGTAGCCGCCGATGGGGTCGATGAGCATTTCGAGCTGGCCGGGGGCGGCGCCGATGCCGACCTGCTCGATGGACATGCGGTCCTCCCACTGGTTAAGGGCGCGGATGGCCTCGAGGCGGGGCCGCGAGACGGGAGAAGGCTCGAAGCTGAAGACGCGGTTGCGCGGCTGGGCGGCGCAAAAAATCGCGGAGAAGATGCCGACGTGCGCGCCGATGTCGAAGAGCACTCCCCCGCGGCGGGAGAGCTGGGCGATGGCGTAAAGCTCGGTGCGGTGAACGGGGATGTTGATGAAGGGGACGAGGTAGTCGCGCAGGTCGAGCGGCGCGAGAAAGGACCAGGAGTCGTCGATGGTGAAGCGGAGGCGGCCATCCTCCTCGGTCAGTTTCGAGTTGGTGGAAAGCGACGAATCGGGGCCGGCTTCGAGGCGGTGTTTGAGGTATGCGCGGACGCCAAGGGGGAGGAATTGCTTACCCCATCGCCTGAGCAGACGTTTCATGGAGGGATGACACGGCAAAGCGGGCGGGCGGGCAAGACAAAGGAGGGCGCAGTCTGGTGGTGAGTCAGTTTGCCATTCATCTGGAGGAACGACCTCCGTGTCGTCCTTAACTGAATTCCTCAAACTGACCCACCACCCGCAGTCTCGGTTTAGGCCGCGTGAGCGGGCGGTGTGTTTCGCCTTGCTTGGGCGGGCGGCGGCGGGCAACTTGGGCCTTCACGATTTTTACCCTTATGACACGCGTATTAGTGACCACCACCTCGTTGCAAGACACCCCCGGCCCGCACCACGACAAGCTGGCGGGCGCGGGCATTGAACTCGTGCGCGAGCGCGGGCCGCTGCCGGAGGCACGGATGCTGGAACTGGCGGGGAGCTTCGACGCCTTTTTGTGCGGGGACGACGTGATTTCGCGCGCGGTGATTGAGAAGTCGCTGCCGCGGCTGCGGATCATCGCGAAGTACGGCATCGGCGTGGACAAGATCGACGTGGCGGCGGCGACGGAGCACGGGATACCGGTGACGTTCACGCCCGGGGTGAACCACACCACGGTGGCGGAGCACTGCTTCGGGCTGATGCTGTGCCTGAGCAAACACCTGGTGGATGAGGTGAATTACGTGCGGTCCGGGCAATGGAAGCGGCTGACGGGGCACGAACTTTTCGGCAAGACGATCGGGATCGTGGGCCTCGGGCGCATCGGCAAGGAAGTGGTGATCCGCGCGCGGGCCTTCGGGATGGAGTGCGTGGCGCTGGATCTGCACTTCGACGAGAAATTCGCGGCGGCGCACGGGGTGAAGCGGATGAAGACGCTGGAGGAATTGATCGCGGTGGCGGACGTGATTTCTCTGCACACGAATTTGACGCCGGAGACCCAGGGGATGATCAACGCGCGCACCATCGGCCTCATGAGGCCGCACACGCTCTTGATCAACACCGGTCGGGGCGAATTGATTGAGACGGAGGACGTGATCGCGGCGCTGAAAAGCGGGAAGCTGGGCGGCTACGGGGCGGACGTGCTGGACGTGGAGCCGCCGCCGCCGGACCACCCGCTCCTGAAGGTGGAGAGTCTGGAGCAAAACATGATCGTGCATCGGTGCCTCATCACGCCGCACGTGGCGTCGCGCACTTACGAGAGCGTGCAGCGGCAGGCCGGCATGGCGGTGGAGAACTTGCTGCTCGCGCTGCGCGGGGAAAAGCCGCTGGCGCAGGTGAACCAGGTGGCGATACCCAAACTGCGGTGAGGAAGAAGAAGAAGAAACAGAAACCGCAGATTACGCAGATTAACGCAGATTCAACCCCCCTAAAATTTATGGCAACTGAAGCATTCTATGTGGTGCCGCCGGCGCGGCATTTTGCAACGGTGGCCGCCGCTTACCAAAAGCGCGGCTACACGAAGGCCGAGGCCGAGGCGGCCACGAGCGTCGCGGAAAACGCCTCGCGCCACGGCATCCGCACGCACAACGGCATCAAGGCCCTCCACCTGGACGACCACTTCGGGTCGGGCGCGGGCGGCTGCGTGCCGGGCGCGCAGGTGGAGAAGCGGCCCAGCCGGTTTGACGCCGCGGAGGTGTGGAACGCGAACAAGAAGCTCGGGCAGGCCGTGGCGGTGGACGCCATTGAGACGTGCATCCAGCTGGCGGACAAACACGGCATCGGCGCGGTGTCGGTGGACAACGCGTTTCACTATTTGTGGGGCGGCGGCTATGTGATGGAGGCGGCGCGGCGCGGGTATGTGGCGTACACGAACTGCACGGCCGCGCTGGCCGAGGTGGTGCCCTTTGGCGGGAAGCGCGCGACGCTGGGGACGAACCCGCATTCGTGGGGCTTCCCGACGACGGAGGCGGTGGGCTTCCCCATCGTGGTGGACTGGGCGACGTCGGTCGTGGCGATGGGGCGCGTCCAGCAGCTTTTGCGCGAGGGCAAGCCACTGCCGCCGGACGCCGCGGTGGACAAGGACGGGAAGGTGACGACGGACCCGGCGCAGGTCGCTGCGCTGCTGCCGTTCGGGCAGCACAAAGGCTACGGGCTGTCGCTGATCAACGAGATCGTGGCGGGGTTCATCGGCGGGTCGCTGCCGACGATCCGGTGCCGCGGCGGGGCGGACGGCGAGAAGCACACGCCGTGTTTTTATTTCCAGGTGATGCACCCGGAGGCGATGTCGGGTGGGGCGTTTGCAGGCGGGAAGTCGCAGGCGGCGAACGTGCGGGCGGTGCTCAAGGACATTCTGGCGGGCGGGAACGAGAACTGCCTGCTGCCGGGGCAACTGGAGGCGCAATGGGCGGCGAAGTGCGCGAAACAGGGCGGCCTGCTGTTTTCGGCGGCGGAGATCGCGGCGTTCGACGAGCTGGCGAAGGCGTCAGGCCAGCCGGGCTGGAGCGTGGAGGAGTTTAAGGCGGCGGGGTGAGCTTTTTAGAAGCCATTTTTGACAGAATTAACAGAATTTAAGAAAAATTTACGGAATGCGGCCAGAATTGTTGTAAGTAAAACATGCGTTTAAGGGTCATCGCTCATGCCTCGTATTGTGCTAAAATCAGGGTATGTCTTTCAGTTTTCGACTGAGGAGAGTTGCCATGGTTATTGTCAGTGGCTTCCACACGATGCTCGTGTCTTTCTCATCTCGACTCCTGATGAGCTTTCATTGAACACCATTATGCAGTTACCCGTTGCGTTTAGGATTTCAGTTTTTCGAGACACTCCGCGGCGTTATGGTTGGATGAAGATTGGGGCGGCTCCTATTCCTGCTGAATGCATTGAAAAACAGACATATGCGAAGCAGGACAGTATTACCAAGCGGATTTATTTGTATCGAGATATTGGTCCCAACGGACAGGAAGTCCCGGCTTCTTATGACGAGATCCGAGGCTTGGAAACTTGCGCTGTTTGGGCAGATCCACACATTGTTGAACGGTTGTTGGCGCAGTTAGCTGGCAAGCCATCTAAGTTTCTTGAGTCTCTCCGCGTCAAACAACCATGACGCTTAACCAGCGGGCATACAACCCATGACCAAACCTGAGCGCATCGGCACGGATGGGGGGAAGGACATTGGACAGAATCCGTTTGGGGGATTGTCGAGTGCGGGGCTGCCAGTGGCACCGGTGCCGGCCAAGCCGGTGACGGGTACGGTCGGCCAGGGTGGTCAGACCAAGGCGGCAAAAAAGAGCCGCGGCCGCGTGGATATCATCCGGGAGAAGGCCGGGCGGGGCGGGAAGACGGTGACGGTGGTGGCGGGGTTTGTGGGGATCGGGTTGCCGGAGAAGGAGCAACTGGCGAAGGCGATGCAGCGGGCGTGCGGGTGCGGGGGGACGGTGAAGGAGGGGCGGATTGAGATTCAGGGGGACAAGCGCGAGGAGGCGGCGAAGATTTTGACGGAGGCGGGGTTTCGGGTGGTGTTCGCCGGGGGATGAAGTTTTTAAGGCTTTTTTGGTGATGGTACAGCCATTCCAAGGTAGGGACGCCTCTCCGAGGCGTCCGTTCTCCGTGTCGTCCTCCTTTGGCATTCAAATTTTACCACCACCATTTTTTTGACAGAATTAACAAAATTTACACAATGGCCGAAAAATGACGAAACCGGTGGCAGACGCTCAGGGTATTTCGGCGGCGACGCGGCGCTGGGCGTGGTGCATGCTGGCCGCGCTGGGATTGCTGCTCGCAGGATGTGTCACGACCACGACGAAGAGCAATACGTTCACGTCCGCCAACGACGACAACAACAACAAAAGCAGCCCATCCCCTCTGGTGGGTGTCTGGCGGTTGATGAACAATAAATGAAGGATGAAGGTTGGTTGATTTTACGGGGATTGGGAGTATGTTTGCGGAAACACAAAGGAGGACGACACATGAAGGCGCAAGTTCTTGGATTACGGGTGGGCAGCGTGGTGTTCGGGCTGGCGGGCTTGGTGCAATTGGCGCGAGTGGTGATGCAGCCGGAGGTGGTGGTCGCGGGGTATGTCGTGCCGTTGTGGCCGAGCGTGGTGGCGGTGTTGGTGCTGGGCGGTTTGTGCGCGTGGCTGGGGAAGTTGTCGGCGGGGAAGGAGTAACGGCGGGCGGGACTTGGTCAGGCCAGCCAGTCGGCGAGGGCGAGGTGGGGGATGCGTTTGAAGTGGCGGGTGTTGTGGGTGACGAGGGTGAGGCCGCGGTGGAGCGCCTGGGCGGCGATTTGGATGTCGTAGGCGCCGATCTTGAGGCCGGCGCGTTCGAGGAGGGCGCGGATTTTCGCGGCGGCGCGGGCGTCGTCGAAGTCGAAGGGGAGGATGGTGACGGCGGAGAGGAATTCGGTGAAGCGTTGCTCGGCCTTGATTTGACCAGGGGCTTTCTCGAAACCGGTCAGAATTTCGGAAACAGACACGGTGGAGACGTGCAACTGCGCGGAGGGCACGCTGACCAAGCGCGCGGCGACCGTGGGCTGGTCGTTGAGGAAGTAAATGAGCGTATCCGAGTCGAGGCAGTACATCAGCGGAGGCGGACGCGTTTTTCAGCCGGAGGCTGGGGTGGGCGGACGATGGGTGGCCCGCCGATTTCCCGCATGCGCTGGATCAGGTCGCCGAGGGTTTTCATCGGCTTCTCGGCGCGGCGCAGGGAGAGGGTGTCGCCGATTTCGCGGCGGAGGACTACCGTGTCACCGGGGGCGGCGAACCAGCGGGGGAGGATGACGGAGACACTGCCGCCGTTGCGGTGCGCGCGGACGCGTTTTTCAGCGTGGAGTTTCATGTTTAGACCTAAGGTTTAGACATTTTCGGGGAGGAGTCAAGACCTCAGGGAAAGCTCCCACGCTGACAATAAATTCAGGTGTGAAAGCTGCTATTTCACCCAAGGCTTGTCTCTGCGGGGAAAATCTGGCGTTGTGGAACAGTTGACGCTTAATCAATGGGTTTGCGACCGATGAAAAATCCAATACCAGTGGCCAAATTATTGAAGAGCATGGGTTTGGGACTGGCCGCTGGGGTGGTGACCCTATTTTTGGGGGCGTGCAGCAAGCCCGCGCCGGTGGCGGAGGTGGCCGCACCCTTGCCGGTGACGGTTGCGCCGGTGGTGCAGCAGGATGTGCCGCGGTACCTGGACTCCATCGGCTACGCGACGGCGTACAATGCGGTGTCGATTGTGGCGCAGGTCGACGGGCAGGTGCTGAGCGTGAATTTCACGCAGGGGGCGCCGGTGAAGAAGGGCGATTTGCTGTTCCAAATTGATCCGCGGCCGTACCAGGCGAAGCTGGACGAGGCGAACGGGCAACTGGCCAACGACCAGGCGGCGCTGACGGTGGCGCAGACGCAGGTTGAGCGGTCGCGCTCGCTGGCGGCGACGGATTTGGTGGCGCAGCAGACGTTCGACACCTACGTGGCGCAGGTGAAGGAGCTGCAGGCGACGATTGAGAGCGACCAGGGCGCGATTTTGGCGGCGCAGGTGAATCTGGATTATTGCACGATCCGCTCGCCGGTGGACGGGGTGGTGGGTTTCTACAACGTGAACGCGGGGAACGTGGTGTTCTCGAAAAACCAGACGGTGCTGACGACGATCATGCAGGTGCAGCCGATTTATTTGGATTTCACGGTGACGAGTTCGCAACTGCCGGACGTGCGCGCGCGGTTCGCGGCGGCGAGCGGGAACCTGGCGATGAAGGCCGCCTATCTGGCGGCGAGCGACCCCTGGCTGAACGCTACCGTGCAGTTTGTCGGCAACGCCGTGGACCAGACGACGGGCACGGTGCTGGTGCGCGGGGTGTATGACAACGCGGACGAGCATTTCTGGCCGGGACAGTCGATCCGCGCGCGGCTGATTTTGGAGACGATGCAGAACGCGCTGCTCGTGCCGGGCACGGCGGTGACGCTGGGGCAGAGCGGGTATTATTTGTATGTGATGAACGCGGACGGCACCGTGACGCAGCGGGCGGTGAAGCCGGGTGAGCACGAGGGGGACAACATCATCATCACCAGCGGGGTGACGGCGGGGGAGCAGGTGGTGGTCATGGGCGCGTACATGCTGAAGTCCGGCGACAAGGTGCAGGTGGTGACGCCACTGACCGGAGAAAGCCCGGCAACGACCGTGAGCGAGACGACGACGCCGGACAGCGGGAACGTGACGCCGCCGTTGGGTAACGCGACTTCGGGTGTCGCGAATTGAGCGCGGGAAAAAACTCGAGAGTGCGCGTGCCATGAACATTTCCGAACCCTTTATCCGGCGGCCCGTGATGACGATGGTCGTCGCGGTGGCGGCGATTGTGTTCGGGATTGCGGCGTACCGGCTGCTGCCGGTGGCGGCGCTGCCGAACGTGGACTACCCGGTGATCACGATCACGGCGGCCTTCCCGGGGATGGACCCGCAGACGATGGGGTCGAACGTGGCGTCACCGCTGGAGCAGCAGTTGATGCAGATCCAGGGGCTGCAATTGATGACCTCGCAGAACACGGAGGGGAACACGCAGATCATCCTGCAATTTTCACTGGACAAGAACATCACCCAGGCGTGCGCGGACGTGCAGTCGGCCATCACGCGGGCGCAGCCGAATTTGCCGGTGAACATGCCGACGCCCCCGCAGTACCAGGTGACGAACCCGAACGCGTTTCCGTTCCTGGTGGTGGCGGTGACCTCGACGGTGATGACGGAGAGCGCGCTGTACGACGTGGCGTACAACCAGATCGCGCAGCGGCTGAGCATGATTGACGGCGTGTCGAACGTGTACGCGTGGGGCGCCATGCGGGCCGTGCGCATCCAGGTGGACCCGCAGCAGCTTTATAACCGCGGGCTTACGATGACGGACGTGGCGAACGCGGTGCAGAGCGGCACGGTGTTGCAGAGCACGGGGCAGCTGCAGGGGCGGGACCTGACGATGATTGTGCAGCCGAACGGGCAGTTGAACCGGGCCGACCAGTACGCGAACCTGATCATCGCGCACAAGGGCGGCGCGCCGGTTTACCTGAAGGACGTGGCGAAGTGCGAGGAGAGCACCAACAACCTGTATTTCTACAATCTGTTTTACTCGAGCGAGGAGAACCGGAAGGCGCTGGTGATCGGGATGACGTTCACCCAGGCCCCGAACTCGAACACCATCGAGGTGACGAACAAGGTGAAGGCCGCCCTGGCGGAGATCGAGAAGACGCTGCCGGGCACCGTGAAAGCGTTCATCCCGTACGCGGCGGCAGGGCCGATCCAGGCGTCGGTGGACGACGTGAAGCACACCCTGCTGCTGGCGTTCGCGCTGGTGGTGCTGATCATCTTTCTGTTCCTCGGACGGGTGGTGCACACGATCATCCCGGCGGTGGCGCTGCCGCTGTCGCTGCTGGTGACGTTCATGGCGATGTACCTTTTCGGCTACAGCGTGGACAACCTCTCGCTGCTGGCGCTGACGCTGGCGATCGGCTTTCTGGTGGACGACGCGATTGTGTTTTTGGAGAACATGACGCGGCACGTCGAGGATGGGGAGAGCGGCGTGGAAGCGACGGTGAACAGCGCGCGGGAAATCAGCACGACGATTCTGTCGATGACGTTGACGTTGGCATGCGTATTCATCCCGCTGCTGTGCATGGGCGGCCAACTGGGACGGATTTTCCGGGAATTTTCCGTGACGATTGTGGTGGCGATTCTGGCGTCGGGGTTGATTTCGCTGACGGTCACGCCGCTGATGTGCGCGCGCATCGTGGGGGCGAAGGACGAGAAGGAGCCGGGGTGGCTGGAGCGGGCGGCGCGGGGCATCGAGGCGCGGCTGCGCGGCGTGTACCGGGCGATGCTCGCGCAGTTTCTGCGGGTGCGGTGGGTGGCGGTGGTGATGTGGGTGGCGGCGTTGGTCGGCGCGGGCTGGCTCTACACGCAATTGCCGAAGACGTTTTTGCCGGTGGGGAACAGCGGGATGGTGCGCGGGCTGTGGGTGGCGCAGGACGCGACCTCGCCGGCGCAAATCCAGAAATTGCAGCGGCAGGTGACGGAGGTGATCGCGAAGGACCCGGCGGTGCGGTACTCGTTTTCGCTGACGGGCCGGGGCAACCTGTTCAGCTCGAACCAGGGGATTGTTTTTTATGTGCTGAAGGATGGGCCGGGCCAGCCCTCGATTGAGGAGGTGAACCGCCGCGTGCACCAGAACATCGAGACGCAGGTGCCGGGCGTGAACCCGCTGTTCGCGCCGGTGCCGGTGCTGAATCTTTCGACCGGGGCGACGAGCACCTTGCAGGGGGATTACGCGTACTCGCTGTCGGGCGTGGACCCGGACGTGGTGGCGCACACGGCGGAGCAGTTGATGAGCGCGCTACAAAAGGAGCCGGGCTTCACGAGCGTGTCGTCGGACATGTACACGCACGGGGTGCAGCTGAAGCTGGACATCAACCGCGACCTGGCGTCGGCCTACGGCATCACGGCCGAGGACATTGAGAACCTGCTGGGGGACGCCTATTCGCAAAACTACGTTTACCTGATCAAGTCGCCCTTGCAGCAGTACCAGGTGATCGTCGAGGCTGCGAACCGCTTCCGCGAAACGCCGCGGGACTTGAACATGCTTTACTTGACCGCGACAAAGAACGTCGCGCCGCCGCCGGGGATGCCGGGAACGGGCGCGGCGCAGGCGTCGGCCGCGGCGGGCGGGGCGGGCAAGCTGGTGCCGTTGAGCGCGGTGGCGTCGTGGGAGGAGAAATTGATGCCGCTGCAGGTGAACCACCTGAACAGTTTTCCGTCGGCGACGATCTATTTCGACCTCGCGCCGAACTTCGCGGTGGGGGCGGCGACCGCGCGGCTGGAGCAAATCGCGGCGCCCATCGTGCCCGCGGGCGTGACGCACAGCTTCCAGGGCCAGGCGCAGGTGTTCGACCAACTGGCGGCGTCGGCCGGGCCGCTGGCGGTGGTGGCGATGTTCGTGATGTTTGTGATCCTCGCGATTTTGTACGAGAGCTACATGCACCCGCTGACTGTGCTGAGCGCGCTGCCGGTGGCGACGGTGGGCGGGTTTTTGACGCTGTACCTGTTCCAGCAGCAGTTCTCGCTGTACGCGTTCGTGGGGCTGTTCATGCTGATGGGGATCGTGATGAAGAACGGCATCATGATGGTGGACTTTTCCATCCAGCGGCAGGCGGAGGGGCGGGCTCCCCTGGACGCGGTGATCGAGGCGTGCCTGGAGCGGCTGCGGCCGATTTTGATGACGACGCTGGCGGCCGTGTTCGGGGCGCTGCCGATGGCGCTGGGACTGGGCAGTGACGGCGATTCGCGGCGGCCGCTGGGGCTGGTGATCGTCGGCGGCCTGCTGGTGGCGCAGTTTTTGACGCTGTTTGTGACGCCCGCGCTGTACCTGCTGTTTGAGGCGTTCCAGGGTCGCGTGCTGGACCGGATTCCGCTGTTCGCGCGGGGGTCGGCGGCGACGGAGGGGAAGAAAACGGCCGCGGTGGGCGTGAAGTAGGGGTAGCGAATCGAAAATGGAAGAGTGAAGATGGAAGATGAAAAGTGCTGGGGAAGGGGGGGCTAGAGCGCGTTCAATTGAACTGTAGCCATCCGTCTTTGTGGTAGGGACGCCTCTCCGAGGCGTCCGCCCCTTGAACGGACGGCTTCCCGCCATGGCGGGATCCCTACCTTGGACCAGGGCTTGGATTTGACTACAGTTTTTTTGAAACCGCTCTAGGATCCAACAGGGAAGGGATCGCTGCGCGTGAGTATGTAGATCAGGAGTAGAAAGCAGGCGAACGGAATGACCACCGCGAAGGCCGCAAGTCGCAAGGCGAAATTCAAACGCGAAGGCGATTGCCTGTTTTCTTTAAGGTCTTTTCGCCTCCAGCGGGCCAGGTAAACGGCATTGAAGAGTTGAAGAATCGGGAGCTCAAAAAACAGCACAAATGACAACGCGCGAGACAGGCCGAGCTCATCCAAGTACATTCCAAGGAATGGATAAAAGGGATAGGCCAATGTCGCCAATGAAATAACCACGGAAATGGCCAGAATGATCTTTCCTGGGCGGGACCGCTCATGGTTGGTGGCATTTGGGCCGCCGATATCAAGCACCGCCCCGGGAGCATCTTTCACAAAAGCCACGCGCCAGACATACCAGAACAGGGCGATAACCCCGATGGCCGGCAACAACACGAAAAGGATAAATCTATATTCTTCCGCCATCAAAAACAAATTGGCACTCGTTAATTATTACGCAAGTTGATTCAACGAGAGATAAAAATTTAGGCTGCGTTTGCCGGCGGAGTGTAATGGCTCGTTTTTTAGCTTTCATTCAGGGCCGGCATTCCCTTTTATTCTCCTCCTCTCTATCCCCATGAGCCTGAACATCAAAGCTGCCAAGGATTGCACATTCGACATGATCGCGCTGGGCGAGATCATGCTGCGCCTCGACCCCGGCGAGGGCCGGGTGCGCACCGCGCGCGAGTTCAAGGTCTGGGAGGGCGGTGGCGAGTACAACGTCGCCCGCGGGCTGCGGCGCTGCTTCGGCTTGAAGACTGCGGTCGTGACGGCGTTCGCGGACAACGACGTGGGCCGGCTGCTCGAGGACTTTGTGCTGCAAGGCGGGGTGGACACGCGCTTCATCAAGTGGACGCCGTATGACGGGGTGGGGCGCACGGTGCGCAACGGGCTGAACTTCACCGAGCGGGGCTTCGGCATCCGCGGCGCGGTGGGCACGCCGGACCGGGGGAACTCGGCGGCCTCGCAGTTGAAGCCGGGCGACATTGATTGGGAGACAATTTTCGGCAAGCTGGGGGTGCGCTGGCTGCACACGGGCGGGATTTTCGCCGCGCTGTCGGACACCACGCCGGCGGTGGTGGAGGAGGCGGTCGCGGTGGCGAAGCAGCACGGGGTGATTGTCTCGTACGATTTGAATTACCGGCCTTCCCTGTGGAAGTCCATCGGCGGGAAGAAGCGGGCGCAGGAGGTGAACCGGCGCATCGCGCAGCAGGTGGACGTGATGATCGGCAACGAGGAGGACTTCACCGCGTGCCTGGGCCTGGAGGTCAAGGGGCTGGACGAGAAGATTTCGCACGTCGAGGTGGACGCGTTCAAGGCGATGATCGAGAACGCGGTGAAGGAGTTCCCGAGCTTCAAGGTGGCGGCGACGACCCTGCGCACGGTCAAGAGCGCGACGCGCAACGACTGGAGCGCCATTTGCTGGCACGACGGGAAGTTCCACGAGTCGAACGCGTACCCGGACCTGGAAATCCTCGACCGGGTGGGCGGGGGTGACAGCTTCGCCTCGGGGCTGGCGTACGGGTTTTTGAAGCACAACGACGCGGCGAAGGCGGTGCAGTACGGCGCGGCGCACGGGGCGCTGGCGATGACGACGCCGGGGGACACGTCGATGGTGTCGCTCGACGAGGTGGAGAAGGTGATGGGCGGCGGCGGCGCGCGGGTGGTGAGATAAGAGAAGGAAAATTTCACCACGAAGCACGCGAAGGGCGCGAAGCAGCCATGGAATTCGACCCATTAAGCAAGCAAGTGCTGGGTGCGGCCATTGAGGTGCACCGGCATCTTGGGCCCGGTTTATTGGAGTCCACCTATGAGGCTTGTCTGCTCTTTGAATTAAGCAAAGGCGGCTTGGCGGTGGAGACTCAAACACCGCTGCCGGTGCATTACAAAGGCAATCGGGTGGAGGCCGGGTATCGGGTGGATATGCTGGTCGAGAAATCGTTGATAATTGAAATTAAAGCGGTAGAACAAGTTTTGCCCATTCACACGGCCCAACTGTTGACGTACCTCAAACTTTCCAGTTTGAGAGTTGGGTTGCTTATCAATTTCAACGTCGCCATTTTAAAGAACGGCATTACCAGGCTGGTCAACGGCTGAAGCAGACTTCGTGTTCTTCGTGGTAAAAATCTTTTAATCCCAAATTTATGTCTTACCTTGATTCACTCTTCTCCTTGCAGGGGAAAACCGCCGTCATTATCGGCGGCACGGGCGAACTGTGCGGCGCGATCGCGGAGTGCTTTGCCGGCGCGGGCGCGACGGTCGTGCTGGTCGGCCGCAACCCGGACAAGGCGCAGGCGCGCCTGAAGAAAATCCACGAGCACCACACGCGCGCCTGGTTCGAGGAATGCGACGTGCAGTCGAAGGCGGCGCTGCAAAAACTGCTCGACGGGGTGGTGGCGAAGGCGGGCGGGGTGGACATTCTGGTCAACGGCGCGGGCATCAATTCGCCGACGCCGTTTCTGGAAATCCCCGAGGAGGAGTATCACCGCATTTTGGACGTGAACATCAAGGCCGTGTTCCTGGCCTGCCAGGTGTTTGGACGCTATTTCATTGAGACCGGAAAACCGGCGAGCATCATCAACATCGGCTCGATGTCGGGGCTGACGCCGCTGTCGCGGGTGTTCACGTATTCGATCACGAAGGCCGCGGTGCACAATTTGTCGAAGAATCTGGCGCGGGAGTGGGCGGCGCGCGGGGTGCGGGTGAACACGCTCGTGCCGGGGTTTTTCCCCGCGGAGCAGAACCGCAAGGTGCTGACCCCCGAGCGGGTGGCGATGATCATGGGGCACACGCCGATGAAACGCTTCGGCGAGGCCGCCGAGCTGGCGGGCGCGGCGCTGCTGCTGGCGTCGGACGCGGGTCGTTTCATGACCGGGATCGACCTGGTGGTGGACGGCGGGTTCAACTGCATGGCGATCTAGAAAATTTGATTCACCCATCCAAAGTTTCACGCGGAGATTTTTTATGTCCTACCTCCCCGAGCATTTCCTGCTGCCGAACGAGCTGGCGCGCACGCTGTACCACGCCCATGCGGCGCACGAGCCGATCCTGGACTACCACTGCCACCTGCCGCCGCGGCAGATTGCGGAGAACCGGAAATTTCACAACCTGTTCGAGGCGTGGCTCGAGGGCGACCAATACAAGTGGCGGGCGATGCGGGCCAACGGCGTGCCGGAGGAACTGGTGACGGGAAGCGCGCCGCCGTACGAAAAATTTCTGGCCTATGCGAAGACCGTGCCGCGGACGCTGCGCAACCCGCTGCACCATTGGACGCACCTGGAACTGCGGCGGTATTTTGGGATTGAGACGCTGCTGGACGAAAAGACCGCGCCGCAGATCTGGCACGAGGCGAATCAAAAGCTGCAAACGCCGGAGCTGACGACGCAGGGCATTTTAAAGAAGATGCGCGTGGCCGCGGTCTGCACGACGGACGACCCGGCGGACACGCTGGAATACCATCTCGCCATCGCGCGGCAAAAGATTGCGACGCGGGTGTACCCGACGTTCCGCCCGGACAAGATTTTTGTGGTGGACCAGCCGCCGGCGTTCAACGCGTGGATCGCGAAGCTCGAAGCGGTGGCGAAAATGGACTGCACGAAGCTGGCGGACTATTTGGCGGCGATCGACCGCCGGCACGCGTTTTTCCACGACTTGGGCGGGCGGCTGTCGGACCACGGGCTGGAGGCGATGTTCGAGGGGCCGTGCACGGAGGCGCAGGCGGCGGCGATTTACGATGCGGCGCGGGCGGGCCAGGCGGCGACGCCGGCGCAAAAGCAGGCGTTCGGGTTTTTCATCATGTTGTTTTTGGGTCGGCTCGATCACCAGCGCGGGTGGACGAAGCAACTCCACCTCGGGGCAATCCGCGACAACAACCCGCGGCTGATGCGGCGGCTGGGCAACGACGTCGGCTGCGATTCCATCGGCGATTTCCCGCAGGCGCGCACGCTGGGGGCGTACCTGACCGCGCTGGACGACGAGGAGAAACTGCCGAAGATCATCCTCTACAACGTGAACCCGGCGGACAATTACGTGTTTGCGACGATGACCGGCAATTTCCAGGACGGCGCGCTGGCGGGGAAGTTGCAGTTCGGCTCGGCTTGGTGGTTTGCCGACCAATTGGAGGGCATGCGCTGGCAGATTGACGCTCTGTCGAACATCGGGCTGCTGTCGCGCTTTGTCGGGATGCTGACGGATTCGCGGTCGTTCCTGTCGTACCCGCGGCACGAGTATTTCCGGCGGCTGCTGTGCGGGATGTTGGGCGAGGACGTGGAACGCGGGGCGGTGCCGCGCGACCTGGAGTTGCTGAGCGGGCTGGTGCGGGACATCTGCTTCCGCAACGCGCGCGCGCATTTCGGGCTGGCGTTGCCGGAGATGTGAGGAGAGTGGGGTGATAGCACAGCTTGCCATTTCAAGGTAGGGACGCCTCTCCGAGGCGTCCGTTCTTTTTAATCCAAATTGCGCCACCACCGAAGCGGGAATGCCTCGACAACGTTCGGGCGCGGGCGTTAAGAAACATGCTCCCGGCCGCACGTTCATTTTACCCCGCATTCCCATGCCTGCATTCCCGAAAATCCCCGTCATCCAATACGAAGGCCCGCGTCCGCCGCCACCGTCAACTCATGCCGCATCGTGTGCAGCGCCAACGTCGCGTGGTTTGTCTCGATGTTCAGCTTGAAATGCTCCAGCAAGTTATGCTCGCGCAGAAA
>Ga0206873_1123_pt1 | contig 25286 bp, 27 predicted proteins | sample Alteio_BWOrgCont_11_FD_152631 | JGI IMG/M metagenome (GOLD analysis project Ga0206873, IMG submission 152631) | Enriched cells from forest soil in Barre Woods Harvard Forest LTER site, Petersham, Massachusetts, United States -... | ecosystem: Environmental > Terrestrial > Soil > Temperate forest >...
TTTGTGGAAAAAAATCACCGGCTGCGCCGATGGCAAAATCCTGCGCGTGCCGACCAAGGATAATTTCTGGTCAATGGGCGATACCGGCCCGTGCGGCCCGTGCTCGGAAATTTTTTACGACCATGGTACTGGCAACGGCGAATGGGCGCTGAACAAAGATGGCAGCGATAAATTCGACGAGCGTTTCGTTGAAATCTGGAACCTCGTGTTCATGCAATATGAACAGGTCGATGCCGACACGCGCGTCGATTTACCCAAACCATCCATCGACACCGGCATGGGATTGGAGCGTTTAAGCGCGGTCATGCAAGGCGTGCACGATAATTACGACATCGATTTATTCCAGCACCTGATCGCCGATATTAAAGAAAACGCCGCCAAACTCGGCGCAAAACCGGCCAGCGAATCGGCACCCTATAAAGTGCTGGCCGATCATTTGCGCTCCAGCTGTTCCTTGATTGCCGACGGCGTGCTGCCATCCAATGAAGGACGCGGTTACGTGCTTCGCCGCATCATGCGCCGCGCCATGCGCTACGCCCACCAACTTGGCTGCAAAGACCCGCTGATGTACAAATTGGTTCCGGCGCTGGTCAGGGAAATGGGCGGCGCGTATCCGGAATTAAAGCGTGCTGAGGCCTCCATCACCGACAATTTATTGCAGGAAGAAGAGCGCTTCAAACAAACGCTGGAACGCGGGTTAAAGTTGCTGGATGAAGAAACGGCGAAACTCTCCAAAGGGCAGAAGCTGGCGGGCGATGCGGCGTTCAAGCTGTATGACACGTTCGGCTTCCCACTCGATCTGACGCAGGATATTCTGCGCGCGCGCGGCATGGAAGTCGATACGGACGGTTTTGAAAAAAGCATGGAAGGCCAGCGCGAAATGGCCCGCTCGGCGCATAAAGGCTCGGGCGATACGGCGACGGGAAAAATCTGGTTTGAACTTAAGGAAAAAGTCGGCGCAACGAAATTCCTTGGTTACGATGTCGATGAAACCGACGCGAAAGTACTGGCCATCGTGAAAGGTGGCGAAATCGTCCAGAACGCGAATGCCGGTGATGAGGTCTCCATCGTATTAAACCAAACACCATTCTACGGCGAATCCGGCGGACAGGTCGGTGATACGGGCGTTTTCAAAGGCATCGCCACCATCAGCGACACACAAAAACCGCTCGACGATTTTATCGTCCACAAAGCCAAACTCACCGCCTCGCTCAAGGTCAGCGATACCGTACACGCCGCCATCGACACAAACTCTCGCAACGCCACACGCGCCAACCATTCGGCGACGCATTTGCTGCATAAGGCGCTGCGCGATAAGCTCGGCGAACATGTGTCGCAAAAAGGTTCTTTGGTAGACCCTAATAAATTACGTTTCGATTTCAGCCATACCAAGGCCGTCGCGCGCGAGGAAATTGCAGAAATCGAGCGCAATGTGAATGCCGTGGTGGCGCGCAATACGCCGATCGAATGTAAGGAAATGGCGCCCGACGACGCGATCAAAGCCGGGGCGATGGCGCTGTTCGGCGAAAAATACGGCGATAAAGTGCGCGTGCTTTCGATGGGCATCGATGAGAATGGCAAGACGTATTCGGTCGAACTCTGCGGCGGCACGCATGCACGCAATGTCGGCGATATCGGCTTGTTTAAAGTCACGAGCGAAGGCTCGGTCGCTTCCGGGATACGCCGCATCGAAGCGGTGACGGGCGAAGGCGTGCGCGAGTATTTGGCCGGTGAACTCGGCAAGCAAAATGAGCAGTTGCAGAAACTCGCCGACGATAACAAACGCCTGCTGGCGGAGCTAAATAAAACGGCGGTGCAAGCGGTCTCGCCACTCTCTGTCGAGGCGATTACAAAAGCGGCGCTCAAGGATGTTCCGGCAATCTATGAAAAAGAATCCGCGCGCGGGCAGCAGCTCATACAATCACTGGCCGATGAGAATAAAAAACTGTCCAAAGACGCTGCCGAAGCGAAAAAACAGGCGGCGCTTGGTGCAAGCGGCGATGTGAAACCGGAAAAAATCGGCAGCATAAATTTCATCGGCAAAATATTCGACGGCCTCGATCCCAAGGAATTGCGCGCCGTGGCTGAAGGCTACCTGAAAGATGCCGATGTCGTCGCGGTGGCTACGAATGTCGAGGGCAAAGCCTCGGTGGTTGTGGGCGTCACCAAAACATTCACCGAAAAATTCAGCGCCGTGACGCTGGTGCAGGCAGCAGTGGCCGAACTTGGCGGCAAAGGCGGCGGCGGACGCCCGGAAATGGCGCAAGGCGGCGGCCCGGATGCCGACAAGCTGGAGGCGGCGCTTGATCGCATAAAAGCCCTGCTGGCCTAAGTTTGCGCAGCATTAATCTATTAATAACCCTTTTGCCCTAAACTGCCTTTTTTAATTTAGGAGCATAATATGTCTACACCCATCACAGTAGCTTACGGCGACGGCATCGGCCCGGAAATCATGGAAGCGACGCTGCACGTCCTGAAAGAAGCGAGTGCGGATATTTCCATCGAAACCATCGAAGTCGGCGAACGCGTCTATCTGCAGGGTGCGACATCCGGCATTCTGCCATCAGCATGGGAATCGCTTCGCCGTAATAAAGTATTGCTCAAAGCACCGATCACCACGCCGCAGGGCAAGGGTTATAAAAGCCTGAACGTCACGATGCGCAAGGCCCTCGGCCTCTATGCCAATATCCGCCCGACGCAGGCCTACCACCCGTTTGTGAAAACGAACCATCCGAAAATGGACATGGTGATTGTGCGCGAGAACGAAGAAGATTTATACGCGGGCATCGAATATCACCAGAGCCATGACGTGTTTGAAAGCGTGAAGCTGATCACGCGCTCCGGCTCCGAGCGCATCATCCGCTACGCATTCGAATATGCGGTGCAGAACAACCGCAAGAAAATGACCTGCATGAGCAAGGACAACATCATGAAAATATCCGACGGGATGTTTCATAATACGTTCGATACCATCGCCAAGGAATATCCCGGCATCACGACGGAACATTACATCATCGATATCGGCGCGGCGCGCATCGCCTCGCGCCCTGAAATTTTCGACGTCATCGTCACCGAAAATCTCTATGGCGACATTATCTCCGACATCGCCGCCGATGTTTCAGGTTCAGTCGGACTAGCCGGTTCATCCAATATCGGTGAGGATTTCGCCATGTTTGAAGCGATTCACGGCAGCGCACCCGACATCGCCGGAAAAAATATCGCCAACCCCTCGGGTATTTTACAGTCGGCTGTCATGATGCTGATCCATATCGGCCAGTCGGATATTGCCACGAAAGTGCATAACGCATGGTTGCGCACGCTCGAAGACGGCATACACACCGTCGATATTTACCGCAAGGAAATCAGCAAGGAAAAAGTCGGCACCAAGGAATTCGCCGAAGCGGTCGTGAAAAACCTCGGCAAAAAACCGAGCACGCTTCCCGCCGTCAGCTATAAGAAAACCGAGCGCGCCAAGGCTACTACCAAAACCGCGCTGGCTACAGCGACCGCCAAGAAGGAACTTAACGGCGTCGATATGTATGTGTGCTGGACGGGCGATGTAAACGAATTGGGCGAAAAAGTAAAAGCGCTGGCCGAAGGCGAACTGATTTTGAAGACACTCTCCAATAAAGGCCTCAAAGCATGGCCGGATATGGACACGAGCGGTATGCACCTGACCGACCAGTTCCGCTGCCGGTTCCGCGTCCCGAATGGCAAAACAACCACGCACGCTGCAATTACCGGCCTGCTCGACCGTGCCGCAAAAGCAGGTCTCGACTTCACCAAAGCCGAGAACCTCTATTTCTTCGACGGCGTCGCCGGCTATACACTGAGCCAAGGGCAATAACGCCATGGCCGGCGCATACGCCAGCCAGAGCGAATCGCACGAACATTCCGGCTGGCTGGCGCCGCTCGTTTTTCTGGTTTTATTTGCCGTGTTTTATGTCACGGCGCTGCCGCTGATGGATGATTCCGACGTGCCGTGGCACCTTGCTACCGGCAAGCTGTTGCTCGAAACGCACCGCGTTCCCACCACCGACCCGTGGTCGTTCGCCTCAAATGGCCAGCCGTGGTACTTGCTGTCGTGGATCTGGGATTTGATTCTCGGTGTAGTCGAGCGCTGCTTTGGATTATTTGGCGTATTGATTTTTATGCTTGCTGCCAGCGCCGCAACGGTGGCTCTGCTGACGGCGCACCTGCTTACCCGACCCATCGCCCTGCCCGCCATTTTATTTACCGTGATGATGGCAGGCCTGTGTATACTCGATTTCATCACCGCGCGCCCGCATTTGTCGGGCTACATCATGGCGCTGGTGTTTTATATTTTGCTGCACCGCAGCCGCGAATCCACGCGCTACGGAGCACTGCTCCTGCTGCCGCCGCTGATGGCGATGTGGGCCAATATGCATGGCAGTTTTATCGCTGGTTTCACTGTGCTCGGCGCTTTTCTCATCGAGGCCTATGCCACTGGAAGACGCGACTGGTGTAAACACCTTTTCCTTATATCTATCGCCTGCGCCTTCTGCGCTGCCCTCAATCCTTACGGGCTAGACGTCATCATCGGCGCAATGCGCACCCTTAACGGCTCCATGAAAAAGTACACCATCGAATGGCTGCCCTTTGCGTTCAGCGCCAGCGCCGGCGTGTCGGCGTGGCTGATCGTATTCATCATGGCTACGAACCTGCGCGGTTCGCGCGCGGCAATCGCCGATAAAATACTGGCCATCGGCTGGCTGGTCGCCACCTTCTTTATCATGCGCAACGGCCCGATTTTTATCCTGCTGTCCGCACCGTATCTCGCCACCTGCCTTGACGAAGCAACGGAAGGGTTGCGCGAAATACGGCCGCCCTCACCCTTCCAGAATTTTATGGACCGGCAGAAACTGCGCCATGTGTGGATCGCGACCTTATGCATTTTTGCCGCGATGGTTGCCGTCGTCTACAAACTGCCGCATGACGATAAAATCATGTCCGAGGATATGTCCGCCTATGATGCTATCGATTTTGCCGTGCAGCATTACCCCGATCACCGCTTCCTCTCCGATTTCAATTTCGGCGGACAGATCATCTACCGCGAAGGCAATAAATTACCCTTCTTCATGGACAGCCGCGCCGCCACGGTTTACGGCGAAAAGGCGATGCAGGACTATATCGAATTCATATGGCAGCGCGATGGCTGGCAAGAGCGCCTCGCCCCCTATCATATTAACGGGCTGTTGATAAGTAAGGCTACCGTCTTCGCCAAATCCTATGAATTTGGCCAGTATCGGCAGGATTGGCAGCTTGTGTTTGCAGGAAAGCGGGCGAACGTGTATATTGCCCGTCCCTAAACTTACAACCGGAGGCGGCCCTATGTCTAACCAAGACAACCATTTAATGGAAACCATCAAAAGTGTGCTTGTACCGATTCACCCGGCGGGGTGGATGTTCATCGCGATTTTCGCGGTGGTATCGCTGGCTTTAAGCATGCTCTGGGCGCCGCTCGGCTGGATTGGACTGATCGCCACGGGCTGGTGCATTTATTTCTTCCGCGACCCCGACCGCATCACCCCCATCCGCGAAGGCCTGATCGTGAGCCCGGCTGATGGCGTTGTGCAGAAAATCACCAAATGCGTGCCGCCAAGCGAACTCGACCTCGGCATTTCCGAACGCACGCGCATCAGCATTTTCCTCAACATCTTCAACGTGCATGTCAACCGCATCCCCATCGAAGGCAGCATCAGCAAGATGCATTACCATGCCGGCGCGTTTTTCAACGCTGCACTCGATAAGGCCAGCGAAGAAAATGAACGCCAGTCGATCAAAATTACCACCCCGGACGATTTAACCGTCGGCGTCGTGCAAATTGCAGGCCTCGTCGCGCGCCGCATCCTATGCGATTTGAAAGAAGGCCAGTCGGTCAAAACCGGCGAGCGCTTCGGCATCATCCGTTTCGGCTCGCGCGTTGACGTATATCTGCCGCCCGATGTAATTCCGCTGGTTATCGAAGGCCAGGTCGCTGTCGGCGGCGAAACAGTACTCGCCGATATCAAGAGCAACGAATCGCAACGGGTCGGCACAAAGCATTGAGCCATGGCAGACGATCCCCACAAGCACGATGAGTTCTGTATCAAGCTTCTGGATTTATGCGAGCTCTTAAAAGGGCATGCGGGGAAAATTATTGAATCCAACCCTGTGGGGGCAAAGGACATAATGAATGCCGTTGATGATTATCACTATATTTTTACGGTCATCGCACTGATGAACAAAATAGAAAATGCTCATCCCCATATACGGGATACGCATATAATAGCGCTCGCCCAGCATTTTGACCTGCAAATAGAGGGAAGGCCCATGGAGGATATACGTGGTGAGGTCAAAGAAAAAATTACTGTATTTAAAAACAACTTCAACCTCAAGGACGAGGACTTAAAATCGGGCTATGGAATTATTGTAACTAATCCGAAATTCGCTGAATATATAGCTACACTAACGATGCTCCAGATATTGCATGATTTGCCCGGAACAGATGAATATAAGGCCCCCGTACAAAAGCCGAAGGGAAAAGTTGTAAGCGATTACTGTCAAACAGTAGGTATCACCACCCAAACGAACGAAATGAACTGATGAACTATGGCAAGCGTGACCCCAAGACCTCAGAATTTCGCAGCTTACGTCGAAAGCCTCAATGCATTGTGCGAAACACTCGAGTCGATCGGCGGGTCCGTTAAAAACATGCGAGCAAGCGCTGTCCGACTTGGAATTGCTGATGAAGACACCATACAGCTGGCACACAGGGAAATAATGACCGCAGTCATTGCTTTTAAGAAGGACCAGCGTACGGTAAATCTGCTACACGAAATGCAAATAGGCAATCCCATGCAACGCAGCAAAGCGATAGTGAAACTTCATCAACAGTTGGGTGGGCCCATCGAATCCATTAACGTTGCCATTGCTTCTTTCAGGAAACGCTTTGATATCACTGCGGATGCCGAACTGGAACATCCCTCCACCATTATCGCAACCAGATTAGAATTTATTGCGCATGCGAAAGAACTTGATAGGCTCAGGAAGCTGTATTTTCCCGAGGCTGAGATCGCCCCTTTGGTAATACCGGAAAATGTGTTGGCGGAAAAAATACGCGATCATGCGATAGAACAGCAAAAACACAAACAGCAGTAAATATATGACCGACCACGAACGACGCAAACGCCCACGCCTGTTACGCGGTGAACAACCGATCAGCCGCCTGTTTCCCAACATGGTGACGATTGCCGGACTGTGCTGCGGTTTATCCGCGATCCGGTTTGCCATGCTCGGGCGCTGGGAAATGGCGGTCGGGTTTATCATCGTCGCAGCCCTTATCGACGGCATGGACGGGCGCCTCGCGCGCATGTTAGGGGCGACCAGCCTGTTCGGCGCGCAGCTCGATTCGCTGTCGGACTTTTTATGCTTCGGCGTATCGCCCGCATTGGTTTTGTATATGTGGCAACTGCAGTATATTCGCGGCATCGGCTGGGCGGCGGTGCTGTATTTCAGCGTATGCATGGCGCTGCGCCTCGCGCGGTTCAACACCGGGCTGTTCGAAGAAAAAGAACCGTGGGAAAAACAGTTTTTCGTCGGCGTCCCCGCTCCCGCCGGCGGCATTTTATGCCTGCTGCCGCTGATCGTATCGCTGCGCTTTGAGAATTTTACCCTGCCGCCCGCACTGGTTGCCGCTTATGCCGTTCTGGTCGGTACGCTGATGGCTAGCCGCATTCCGACCTTCGCCGGGAAACATATCCGCATCAAGCATGATTACATCCCGCAATTCATGATCGCAGCAACGATATTGCTGGTGTTGTTCATCATCGAGCCGTGGCTGTTTTTACTCGGGCTTGGCGTTGCGTACCTGGGATCGATTTATTTCAGCGTTATGCGCTGGCGCAGGCTGAAAGCGCAGTCGGCGGTGTCAACCGTGCCGGATCTTCATAGCTAAAATTATCAGCACCATCCCGAAGGTCACGCCGTTGGCGAAGATGATCGACGGGCTGTTAATCATCAAGCCATACACGAACCATGCGGCAATGCCGCCGCTCAGGATGGCATACATCCCCAGCGAAATGCTTTGCGTATGGCGGTGGCGCAGCACCTTGACCATTTGCGGCACATACGCTGCCGTGGTCAGGATGGCCGCCAGATAGCCGATGATTTCAGGATTCATGCGTGGTTCCGGTTGACATTAATGCTCTATGTTCATAAACCGGATAGCATACATTTCAAGGCATTATATGACAAAAACCCTTCTTCCCACCGGTTGTTACGATTTGTTGCCGCCCATCGCGCGGCAGGAGTCCGACTTGTCGTCGGCGCTTTTGTCGGTGTTTGAGAGTTTCGGTTACGAACAGGTATCGCCGCCATTGCTGGAATATAGCGAAAGCCTGCTGGCCGGACGCGGGGGCGGCGCTGTCGTCGCAGATTTTCCGCGTGATGGACCCGGGCGCGCATAAGGTCATGGGTATACGCGGTGACATCACGCTGCAAATCGCCCGCATCGCCATGAGCCGCCTCGCCCATATGCCGCGGCCATTGCGCTTGTGCTATAACGGCCTGATCCTGCGCATGCGGGGCGAACAGCTCAAGGATAACCGCCAGTTGCGCCAGGCCGGTATCGAACTGATCGGCAGCGCCTCACCGGATGCCGACGCCGAAGTCATTCTCGTCGCCGCTGCCGCGCTCAAAAAAGCGGGCATCGATACGCTCTCTATCGACCTCAACCTGCCGGGTATCGTCGGCAGCCTGCTGGCCAGCGAAAGCCTCGATAACGACCAGCTGAATACGTTATTCGAAGCGGTAGCGCATAAGGATGTATCGGCGATACAGGGCATGTCGTTCGGCTCGCGCGATACGCTGATCGCGCTGATGCAATGCGCCGGGCCGGCGACGAGTGCGCTTTCCGCCATCGCCAAACTGGATCTACCGGTGAGCGCACGCCAGCAATGCCGCGATTTGCAGGAAGTCGTGAACATACTGACCAAATGCGGCCGCCCCGAATGGACACTGACCATCGACGCCACCGAAAACCGCGGGTTGGCCTATCACAACGGCCTTGGGTTCTCGATATTCGTTCCCGGCGCGGCCTGCGAAGTCGGGCGCGGCGGGCGCTACCTGATCGAGGGTACGACGCCGGAAACCAATACCGAGGCCACCGGTTTTACCCTCTATGTCGAAACGTTGCGCGGCCTGTTGCCCGAACCGCAGCGCGGCAAGCGCGTATTGATCGCCGAGGGTATCGGCAGCGGTAAAGCGGCAGAGTTACAGGCGGACGGCTATATCACCGTTTATGCGCTGTCCGAATATAGCAGCGGCGCAGACGAAGCCAAGCGCCTCGGCTGCGGCTGGATACTTGAGGGTGAGAAAATCAGGATCGTCGCTAAACTCTAGAACTGCGCTTTGGCTAAGTGGCAGCTATAATGATAAATCGATTTGTCTTTTGGATCTGCCTGATCGAACGGCGCATTATTGCTGTCATATTGGATAAGCGCACCGGTCAGCCGGTCGAGTGTGTAATGCGAATAGCGCATAACAGTCGCGCCCGATCCCGGCTTTTGCATATTGAACACTACCGTTTTGGGATCGAAGATAGCATCCAGCGGCCCGTCGGACGTGGCGGCGATGGGCGTTGGCGGAGTGGTGCTGGCATCGGTATGGGCGGGGTAATTAATGGTAACGGCGCTCGCAGGCTCGTCCAAATCGATATTGATCGGCAGGGTGGTGCCGCGCTGGACATCAGCGCCAGTGCAGATCAGAGTCGTAGGCTCGGCGAGCGCCGGTCCAGCCGCGACTAACAGCAGTGCCAACCCGGCACATCCGCTCCATTTGAAAAATACCATGTTTCCTCCCATTGATCCGACCAGTCATTCTATAAAGGCCGGCATAAGGGAACAATAGGTTTTACAGACACGCCATACGTGCGGGGGAGAAAGAAATTGCCGATTAAAGGCGGATATTGTACAAGCAGCGCTGAACATACAAAGCATTCTGTAAAAACAAGGAATTACCATGACAAACGTTGTTGTCATCGGCTCGCAGTGGGGCGATGAGGGAAAAGGGAAAGTAGTGGACTGGCTCAGCGAGCGCGCACATGTCGTTGTGCGTTTCCAGGGCGGCCATAATGCCGGGCATACGCTGGTTATCGACGGCGTGACGTATAAATTGTCGCTGCTGCCATCGGGTATTGTACGGCCAAACAAACTTTCCATCATCGGCAACGGCGTCGTCGTCGATCCGTATGCGCTACTCTCGGAAATCGAAGCGGTAGGTAAACTCGGCGTCAAAGTTACGCCCGATAATCTGCGCATCGCTGAAAACGCGCCTCTCATTCTTCCGATCCACCGCAAGGTCGACCAGACTGCCGAAGCCGGACGCGGCGACAGCAAAATCGGCACCACCGGGCGCGGTATCGGGCCGGCCTACGAAGACAAAGTCGCGCGCCGCGCCATCCGCGTATGCGACCTCGCCGAACCCGATACGCTCAAAGACAAACTCACCACCATGCTGCGCTACCACAACACGCTGCTGCAAGCGGCGGGCGCACCCATCGTCACCGTCGAGGAAATTCTGCCGCAACTGCTCGAAGTAGCGCCGAAAATCCTGCCGTTCGCAACGCCGGTATGGATGCTGCTCGACAGCTTGCGCCGCGAGGGCAAGCGCATATTGTTCGAAGGCGCGCAAGGAACCATGCTCGACGTCGATCACGGCACGTATCCGTATGTGACGTCGTCCAACACGTTGGCGGGCACGGCGACTATCGGCTCCGGTATGGGCATCGGCGGCATCGGCTATGTGCTCGGCATTACCAAGGCATATACTACGCGTGTCGGTTCTGGCCCCTTCCCCACCGAATTATTCGACGATGTCGGCGCGAAAATCGGCAAGATCGGCCATGAATTCGGCACCGTCACCGGACGTCCGCGCCGCTGCGGCTGGTTCGACGCCGTGCTGGTGCGTCAGGCCTGTAAAATATCGGGCATCAACGGCATTGCGCTCACCAAGGTCGACGTGCTCGACGGCTTCGAAACCATCAAAATCTGCATCGGCTATAAGCATAACGGCAAATTATACGACTACCTCCCCGCCTCGATGAAAATTCAGGCCGAGGTCGAGCCGGTCTATGAAGAAATGCCCGGCTGGGCCGAAAGCACTCATGGCGCGCGCAGCTGGGCCGAACTCCCGGCGCAGGCGATCAAATATGTCCGCCGTATCGAGGAGCTGATCGAGTGCCAGGTCGCGCTACTCTCCACCAGCCCAAAACGCGAAGATACGATTTTGGTCAGAGATCCATTTGTCGACTGACGAACGTTAAAATGCGGCCTGAAGGCGCGGGATGCATAGAGCTTGGCTGCCATAGGTACGGCTCACATTGTACGCCGTAGTACTCACCGCACAGGCCGTCGCGCCGGGCGTATCGGCTACACTTAAGCTGCCATTGCCGGGTTGGCTAAGAGTGAGCCTGCCAGTGAAAGGGCTACCATCGTCTATTTTTGAATCCATGCTGAATGCCTGCGCGGGAGTGATCACTGCCACAGGCCAAGCATCAAATTGAAAGCTGCCAGAGGGCCACGCAAGAAAATAGTAGCTTTGTTGTGTTGTAGGCGCAGTAAATATCTGGACTAAGCACTTGCCACCACCTAATTTACATTGTGGAAAGCATTGAATAGCGTCGCTGAGTGTGCTGCCTAGGCAAGCATAGCCTCCGCTGTAATGCGACGTAATGGGATCGCCAATAAGTTGAGCAGTGGCGAGGTCGTTCCAGAATATTACCATTTCCCCCTGCATGTAGCTATCTGTGGGATAGCCCGCCGCATCCTGAAGAACCCCATTTCCATCGCCGTCGCCATAATCTCCGATTCGTGACATCAAGCCAACGGCAACCGCTGCCGGCGCTGGCATGTCGCCGGGCAGCCAGTTATATTTGGTCCTGAAGGTGTTGACCGCTGCTTCATATTTTTGGAGCTGACTGATTTGTGAGCGGATCACCGCCGCATCAATCATATCCTTCCCAACCAACACCCCACCGATGATAAGCGCAATAATCACCAGCACGATCGACAGCTCTATCAACGTGAAACCGCCATGCTTACTTCCGGCCTGAATGCTGCTCTGTTTGTCGTTCATCTCCACACCCTAACCGTGGATCATCAAGAAAGCGTTAACTTCCATGCGTTTGAGACGCAAAGAGACGTTCTGGTAGAGATTGAAGAGAGAGCCAAAAGCGCCCTAAAACCCGACCTGAATGTTTGGAACGCACAAAATCTGGTTGGCATATTTAGCGCTCACATTGTATGCCGTGGCACTCACCGCACAGGCGTTTGCAGCCGGTGTGTCGGGAGTGCTTATGTAATTACCATCGGGCTGGGCGAGAGTAAATTTGCCAGTAAAAGGATTGCCATCGTCTATCTTTAAATCGATGCTGAATGCTTCTGCCGGAGTAATTGCTGCCAGCGAGTAGAAGGAGACCTGGAGGTTTCCGGGGTTCGACAGAAAATAGTACGCCACGCCTGTCGTCGGATCTGTAAATATCCTGACGAAACACGCCCCGCCCCCAAGCTTGCATTGCGGGAAACACGGGATAGCGTCGCTGGCGGTACTGCCAGCACATTCATAGTATACGTTGTATTGGGCAGTGCCGGTGATTGGGTCGCCGATGAGCTGGGCCGTCGCGAGGTCGTTCCAGAAGATCATCAACTCTCCCATCTGGTACTGATCACTGTGATACCCCACCATAACCTGAAGACTCCCGTTTCCATCACCTTCCCCATAGTCTCCTCTTCGTGACATGAAACCCAATGCACTCGCCGCCTGCGATGGCATGTCGCCGGGTAGCCAGTTAAATTTGATCTTAAAGGTATTGACCGCCGTATTATACTTCTCGAACTGACTAACCTGTGCGCGAATCACTGACGCCGCAATCAAATCCTTCCCAACCAATATCCCACCGATAATCAGCGCAATAATGACTAGCACGATCGACAGTTCAATGAGCGTGAAGCCGCGACGTTTGCAGGTGTTTCCAACCCGGATGCTGTTTTGTCTGTCGTTCATCCCTGCACCTTACCCATAGATCATCAAGAAAATGTTAACCGGCTGGCGTGTATGGCCATACCATGGTAAACCGGGAATAGTTTCTAGCGCTACGGAATGACAATAGCTTTCATCTTTTGTTAAGATAGAGGTTCTAGAATGGTTTATCACAAGTAGTGAACACTATGGCCGAGCCGAAAACATCTTCCGCGAAAACCAACGACGCTCCGGGCGCCGACGCCATTTCCGACGATGAACGCAAAAAAAATGCACAGTCCATCGCCCATCTGGGAGAATTCCTGCGTCACTATTCACCGCCGCGTGAGCATAAAGAGCGCGACATGCTCGACGACCGCTACCGCATCAACCTTGCCTCGCCACTACCGTTACTGAGCGTCCAAAATGCGACGGCCTACGCCGTAAGCGACATCACCACGCCGACGCGGCAACTGTTCGCGCATGTGTGCGAACGCGGCACATTTATACGGTCCAACGTCGTCGCCATGCTAAACGGCATCGAACACCGCTCGATCATACAAATGGTCGCGGCCGGCACGGTCGACCTTTCGCGCGGCGACGAAGAACGGTTCGTGGTCGTCTATGAGCGCCCGGCCGGACAAAAACTCTCTGCCTGGCTCACGCAGAAAAAAATGTCGCTGAATCCGCATTTTATTTGCACGCATATCCTTGCGCCGCTGGCCGCAGCCTTGCAGAAATTCTCGGAACTCGACATTTCCCATGGCCTGCTGAACCCCGATAATATCTATTTTGACGAGCATGCCATGCTTGGGCCGTGCGCTATCGAACCGTGCGGATATTCCCAGCCATACATGTACGAGCCGCTGGAACGCATGCAGGCCATGCAGGCGGGCAAAGGTGAAGGATCGACCGCCCATGATTATTATGCGCTGGCGGTGACCGCCTTATACGTCATCCACGGGGCGGCACATTTCGCGGGGCTTCCGCAGGAACGGCTTATGCAGCATATCCTCCGGGAAGGCGCGTATGCTGCGCTGATGCGCCAGCAGGAAGTACCCGAAATATTTTACGACTTCTTCCGCGGCATACTCACCCAGAATGCCAGCGACCGCTGGAACGACCGGCAAATAACTCCATGGCTCTCCGGCAAACGTTATAACGTGCTGCCGCCGACATTGCATATCGACGCGTTGCGCCCGTTCGAATTCGGCGATACGCGCGCGGTCACGCGCCGTGAACTGGCTCACCTGTTCGCCATGAACTGGGAGCGCATGGTCGCGATGCTGCAGAACAACAAGCTGTCGCATTGGGTTTCCATTTCACTGCGCAATAAAGAGCTCGCCGAACTTATCGGGCGCATGAGCCGCACCGTCACCGAACCCGGCACGCGCACCGACGCCCAGATCAGCGAAGCACTGATGAATATCGTCCTTCTGCTCGATCCGCAGGGACCGTTGCGTATAAAATCGCTGTCGATGAATATCGACGGTATGGACAGTCTTTGCGTGGAAATGCACGCGCAGATGGCGCACCAGAATTTACAGTTCCTCGCCGGTTTTATCGAAAACGACATGGTCAATTACTGGCTGCCGCTGCAAACCAAGCGAAATCCCGAATATGCCCCTTCGTCCGCAGTCAAAGCGATGCTGGCGAAACTGGATAAGCTGCGCAGCTATATCCGCAACAGCGGATTCGGTTTTGGGTTGGAACGCATACTTTACGACCTCAATCCGAACATGCACTGCATGAGCCCCCTGCTGGCAAAATCCTATATCCATACGCTGCCGGCGCTGTTACGCCAACTCGACCGGATGGCGCCCTCCATAGCCGGCGACGATATCATCGATCGCCATATCGCCGCTTTCATCGCCAATAAACTGGCGATGCAATATGAGATCCGCCTGAACGATCTGTCGGCTATTCCCGCCATGGCGTCTAACCGCAATATCGTGGCGCTGTATTTACTGGGGTTAGTGCAGGAAAAACATCCGACCATTAAAGTGCCCGGCCTTACGCATTGGCTGGCAATCCGCCTGCTGCCGCTCGCCGACGCCGTCCACAGCCGCACGCTCAGGTATAAAGTCAAGGGCCTGATACAGGACGTTGCGCCGCAGGGCTACCTGCAGCGCATGGCCGAAATCATCATCAGCTCGGATTACGCATCGACCGATAAAAAGGGGTTCCAGCAGGCGATTAATCGCTACCAGAGGAACGCCTCGGAAATCAGCGCCCTGCAAATGCCCGGACGCCTCGAAGAAGAATCCTCGCGCATGGGACTGAAAATGGCGACATCCCTGGCTTATATGGGCATGGCAATCAGCGTGCTGATGGTGATACGGGGGATATTGTGATGAAGACCCTGTTCAAGATTTTGTTTATCCCTTTGTGCATTGTGCTGCTACTCTTGCTGCAGTTTGGGTTTATTTTCCTGCTGCTGGCGCTGCTGCCCTCGCTGGTCGCCTATTATATCGATAGCCACACCAAAAAAACCTCCTTCAAAATCGTGTTCGCCGGCAATATATCCGCCACCATCCCGGCGCTGGTCCCGCTACTGAAAGCGAATCTTCATATGCGGCATATCGATACTATGTCGGTGTTTCACGATCCCAGCGTCTGGTTATTTATTTACCTCGGCGCCGCCGCCGGATGGTGCGTTATATTCTTATGCCGCTACATCGCCCGGCTTATTCTCGGCTTCTCATTTAACCACAGGATCAGGCTGCTCCAGCGGGAGCAAAAATTTCTCGTGGCGGAATGGGGCGACGGTATCGCCGATAATGTGATCAACAGTAGAAAGTAAGTGAAGCGGCGGAACACATAATAATGGTTGTAATTTTATATAATTATACTATTATAGCGCAATTGTCCCAATGAGAGACACGTGCTTACGGATCATCAACGCCATGCTGGCTACCGTTTTATGCCTGCCCTGCCCGGCAATAGCCGCTGAAAAAATTCCCGAATGGAATTATTTCGGCGGGGCTAACGACGATGAAGGATGGGACCGGATTTCTCCCCTGTGCAGTGACGGCACCAGCCAATCCCCCGTCGGCATCGATTACACCACCATTACCGCCATGCCACCGCTTACTATTCGTTACGGCGATATGAAAACGCGCATCGAACGGAAAGAACATACGTTGGTCATCGATACGCAAGGGCGTAATACGCTGTCTGTGGACGGGCACAGCTACCGCCTAACGCAAATCCGCATCCATACACCATCGGAACACTCGCGTCAGGGGCATACGTATCCGATCGAGTTGCATTTCATTCACCATGATAGCAAAGGGAGAATTATGATCGCGGCGGTCTTCATTGAAACCGGCGCGGGCAACCAGACATTGCAACAGTTTATCGATAATGCGCCGCATAAGAAAGATATCGTCGTTAATCTCTCGTTCGACCCGGCATCGCTGCTGCCGGTCGATAAAGGCTATTTCGCCTATACCGGCTCGTTGAGCTGGCCACCTTGCACCGAAGGTGTCGAATGGCGTATTTTTAAAACACCCATCACGGCGACAAAAGAGCAACTGGATGCACTCGAAAAACTGATTTCGCGCAACGCACGCACCCTGCAACCGCTCTATATGCGAACCATCCGGGAAACAAAGGATTAACCCATGTCCATACAGACGGAATATGATACAATTGCGCCTGTTATTACAACTAAAACAAGTTATAATAAATATTTATTATCGTATAACTACCAGCTTATGATCGACCGGCTATCGACACCCGTATTATTGTGCGACAAAAACCTCATCATTACCCATGCCAACCGGGCTTCGCTAGACGCACTCAACAAACCGGGCAAATTGCGCATAACCATTGAGAATATTATCGGCTCCATCTTCGGCGATTTTTGCGGACCATGCCTATCGTTTACGATTACGCCGCTGGAGAATGCGCGCGGCGAATGCGACGGCGCGTTTATCGATTGGATGCAGAATTAATCCGCGGTGATCCATCCGCCGCCGATAAGGCGCTCGCCGTCATAGGCGACACATGCCTGTCCCGGCGATATAGCCGCCTGAGGTTCCAGCAGCGTAACGCGCGCGCGGTTGCCTTCTAAAGACTCGATGGTTGCAAGCGCGCCGGGATGCGCGGAGCGGAGTTTTACAGTGGCATTTTTTGCCAGTTCGCCCAGCCAATTGCATTCCCGGATAACAAAACTTTGCTTTAACAACGCCTCTTTAGGTCCTATTATTACTTGCTTTTTTTTGGCATCGAGCTTGATAACATAAAGCGGCTCTTCATTGCTTATCCCGAGGCCACGACGCTGCCCGACCGTGTAGTTGATGATGCCTTCGTGGTGCCCGCGGATGCTGCCGTCGATATGCACCACCTCACCCGGTTCAAGCGCTCCGGGGCGCAATTTTTCGATGACCTTGGCATAGCCGCCCGTCGGCACGAAACAGATATCCTGCGAGTCCGGTTTGTCCGCCACCTGCAAACCAAACCGCGCCGCCAGCGCCCGCGTTTCTTCCTTGCTCTTTAAATGCCCGAGCGGGAAACGGAGGAAGTCGAGCTGCTCCTGCGTTGTGGCAAAGAGGAAATAGCTTTGGTCGCGCGCCGGATCGGCGGCTTTATACATGCGCCCGCCACCATCTTCCTTGCGTTGCACGTAATGGCCAGTCGCCATGACATCGGCACCCAACTCTCGCGCGGTTTGCAACAGGTCTTTGAATTTGACCGACTGGTTGCATTTGATGCACGGGATTGGTGTCTCGCCCGCGAGGTACGTTTCGACGAAATCGTCCATCACGCTTTCTTTGAACTTGCTCTCATAGTTGAGCACATAATGCGGAATACCCAGCGCCTCGGCGACGCGCCTGGCATCATGAATATCCTGCCCGGCGCAGCACGCGCCCTTTTTATTTACCATCGCCCCGTGATCGTAAAGCTGAAGCGTAATACCGATCACCTCATAACCCTGCTCATGCAAAAGCGCCGCCACGGCGGACGAATCCACGCCGCCCGACATGGCAACGACAACGCGCGTTTGCGCGGGCGATTTATCTATTCCAAGGGAGTTCATGGCGCGCAACCTACCATAATATCGTGAAAAATGTCAAAATATTAGCGGCCAATGTTCCAAAAAGGCACGATTTTCCTGCCTGATAGCACCCCGCCGCCCCCGAAAAAATGCCGTATTTATCTAAAATATAATCCAAAATTTTAACCAATCTTTACCTTTTTGTGGGACTATTAGTAAAGGTACCAGCAGCTGGATAGCAATAATATTGATGCAAATGCACGAAGAGCCACATAGCAAATCGACTCACGCTTCGACGGCGCGCGCGCGGCCGGGCGTTGTCGTGTCTCCGGAGCGGTCGCTAGTCCCTGACCTTGAATTACCTAAAGCGCTGATACGCTATCCCGGTGGCGATTTTTATCCAATGGAATTTGTCGAACTGCTGGAAAAAAGCATCCAGACCATCATTAATGAACACGCGACCGGATCGCTGATGCTCGTCACAATCAGCAACCTCGCGATGATCATCAACGCCTACGGGCACGATACATCGGAAATCGTCATCCACGATTTGATGAAAGCCATACAATCGCTGCTCTCCCCCGGCGATACGGTGCAACGCCTGCAGCGCGACCAGATCGGCATCATCCTGTGCAATAGTGCGCCGGACCAAACCGTGATCATGGCGCGACGCATCAACGCCACGATCCAGAATTTCGGACGTGACAGTCTTTCGATGGTCGCACTCTATATCATCGGCACCATCGGCAGCGTCGTATTGCCGGCAGAGGCCTCCAGCGCGCACGATGCGCTCGACAAAGCCTATATCGCCGTCAACGGCATGCAGACCGTGGCACACCGCACATTCGACATGACCCGCGCCGAAGCGGATCAATGCCGCCAGCAGATGGGCCTCGCCAATTATTTGTTCAAAGCCTATAAAGAGAAGCGTCTCCGCCTCGCCTACCAACCCATCATCGAAAGCAAAACCGGCAAAATTTCGCATTACGAAGCGCTCCTGCGACTGGTGAACGCCTCGGGGAAAATCAGCTCGGCTGGACCGCTCATTCCAGTAGCGGAAAAGATGGGCCTGATCGACGATATCGATACGATGGTGATGGAAATGGTGATCGACGAATTGCGCCATGCACCCGACATCGTGCTCGCCTTTAACGTCTCCAACATGACGACGGAAAACCCGATCTGGCTCGAACATATGGGCCGCCTGCTCAGGGAAACGCCGGAAATCGCGCCGCGCCTGATTGTGGAAATTACCGAAACCGCTGTGCTGCGCGATTTGCGCAATACTGCCTTCTTCGTCGCCTCTATTCAATCGATGGGCTGCCAGGTGGCCCTTGACGATTTCGGGTCGGGCTATACCTCGTTCCGCCAGCTGAAGGCGCTGTCGGTAGATATGGTAAAAATCGACGGCGTGTTCATTAAAGACCTGGCGCATAGCGCCGATAACCAGTTCTTCGTCAAGACGCTGCTCGATTTCGCGCAAGGGTTCGGCCTGCAGACCATCGCCGAATTCGTCGAAACCGGCGAAGCCACCAAAATCCTCATGGAAATGGGCGTCGATTTCATGCAAGGCTACTATTTCGGCAAACCCGCCAACCACCGCACCTGGCTCAACGAAGGCGAATATAGCGGGGAATAAAGTTAATTCAATGACTTACCCTATCTTCACGGAACTGTAACTTGTTCGTGGACGCAAATCGTTTTATGATAAAAATGAAGTAAACCGTTTACTCCTATAGTGTCATGAAAGAGAAAGAAGAAATCTCGCCCCTGACGAAAGCCCTGCATATCGCTGCTTACCCTTTTTCAGCGGCGGTGGGCTTCCTGTATGCGCAGACGACCATCCGCGATACCATGTATAATAACCTGAAAAAGCATGGCGGCTTTAAGGAAATCCGGGACGAATACGAACCCAGCATGAAAAAACTGGTCGGCCGGACGGGCCCCCAAGCCCTTACCGTCGCCGACGAGATTTCCTCGCACCATGCCAGCTACTGGACGCGCGCCACCAAGCGCATGTCGGATATGGGTTTTAATAACCTGGGCGATTTCTGGAATGCGTTGCACAAAAATGAACAGCGCGAAATCGCAGCCACCGGCGTCGGTGTGGCGGTGGTTATGCTGGGCGTTATACTGACCGCACTCGATAGCCGCGAACTGCTGATGCGCGCTAAAAGGCAGGAGCAGGACAAAGCCACTGAATCCCCGTCCGCGGGAAAACAATAACCGTTGATTCTTTGCCTTATTTCCCTTAATCCCTAATCCCCTGATGTCTTTTCTATGCCGCTTTAGCTCAGTTGGTAGAGCAACGGTTTTGTAAACCGTAGGTCGTTGGTTCGAATCCGACAAGCGGCACCATTCCTTCATATCACCTCACTACATCCCGAATCAAAAAACGGCCTTAATCGAAGGAAATAGGCCAGCCATTCAAATCACATCACTTCACCATACTTCGTGACATTACAAAATAAACTGGATACATTTCTGGATATATTTTGATTTGTATCCAGCGGAGGACATCGTGCTTCTCACCGATATCAAGATCCAGAAGGCAAAACCCCAAGACAAGCCCTACAGGCTTAAGGATGGCGAAGGCCTCTTTCTGTTGATTCATCCCAACGGCGGCAAATACTGGCGCTTTCGCTACTTTTTCGCCGGAAAAGAGAAAGTGCTGGCGCTGGGCACTTATCCGGAGGTGTCTTTGCTGGATGCCCGTGACAAACGGCTGGTGGCGCGTAAACAAGTCGCCGCTGGCATCGACCCCGGAGCCAAAAAGAAGCAGGAAAAGCGCCAGGCAGCATTTAATGCCGAAAACACCCTCCAGTCCGTCGCTGAAGAATGGTTCAAAACCAACAAGCCGATATGGACGCCCGACCATGCTGCCCGCCTCTGGCGCCGAATAGAGGCCAACATCTTTCCAGAACTCGGCGCGCGCCCTATTTCCGAAATCAAATCGCTGGAACTGCTAGATGTTATTCGCAAGGTAGAGAAGCGCGGCGCGACCGAATTATCTCACCGGCTTTTACATAGTTGCAGCGTGATATTTCGTTACGCGGTAGTCACCGGCCGCGTCACCTATAACCCTGCTCAGGACTTAAAAGGAGCTCTCGTACCGCATCGAGCCGAAAGCCATCCGACCATTCAGGCAAAAGAACTGCCGGATTTCTTTGAGAAACTGGAAAAGGTGGAAACCAGCTCGCAGAACAAACTGGCGATCCGTCTGTTGATGCTGACCTTCGTGCGTACCGGTGAGTTGCGGCAAGCAAAATGGGCGGACGTGGATTTTGAAGCTAAGGAATGGCGGCTACCCGCCCATACCACTAAGATGCGGGACATGCACATTGTGCCGCTTTCTAAACAAACGACCCGCATCCTAAAGGAACTTAAACCCATCACTGGTTGGAGCGAACTGCTTTTCCCCTCCCAGCAGCGCCAACGCCATCCCATGATGAGTGAAAACACCATCAATCATGTGCTGCGCAAGATGGGTTACAAGGACAAACTCGTCGGCCACGGCTTTCGCGCGTTGGCATCCACCACCCTCAATGAACATGGTTTCCGACCGGACGTGATTGAACGCCAGCTCGCGCACGCCGAACGCAATAAGGTGCGCGCTGCCTATAACCGCGCCGAATACATGCCGGAGCGTATAAAAATGATGCAATGGTGGGCGGATCATCTGGACGGAGCAAAAGAAACGGACGGAAAGGTAATTCCACTCAAAAAGAGAAAATGATATACAGGAAGTCGCGCGGATAGGCTGATCCCCGAAAAGCAGTACCCTACTGCCTGCCGCGTGACACACCATAGGGAGCATCGAGGGGATGCTATATGCCGGAAGCGGTGGATGAAAAATACAAGGCAATCGAAAAAGCATTCAGCGTTTTGGAATTACAAAACGGCATTGATGATCAATTGTGTGGAATTATTAAGCTACTTGCAGAAATGTCGCCAACTCCAGGAACCCATGTAAATTTTCAGAAAGCAAGCAAAGCGAAGTGCAAAAATGAATTGATGGCGATGGCGTTACAAGCAAAAAAATTATCTAAATGCTTAGAACAATTGCATCAACCATCCATCCTTGCATTGGCCGATGCAGGTTTTTGGAAGCTCCGAACGGAACTAACGTTATTATGCCAACAAGCGGTTGAGGCTGCCAATCTTGCAGATGTATCCAAGATATCTCCAGAACCTACACGCGGCCGCCCCAGAGAACCTCAATCATACGGAATTGCAAAGATATTGGCATATGAATTTCAACGCGTGACAGGGAAAAGCCCAACTATAAGCGTACCATCAGATACTAGTAAAAAAGCTGGTGGCCCCTTTATTGGCTTGATAAAAGCGGTGTTTAGTACAATCGGTATAAACGCCAGCCACGAAGCAGTGGCAAAACAAGCAATTAAAGATACTAGAGAAGGACGTGGGCTGCGTTTTCGGGACAGGCAATTAAGGAGAAAAATACCGTTAAAAAGAGCGAATAAACTCCTTTAGACCATGCGCCCTTATAAAGGCACACTTCATATCGCTAAGCACCTCGGCCCATCATTGAGGCGCACTTTTAGGAGGCGATATGAAAGACAACACCATCCCCGACGCATTGCGTAATTTCGATTCGTTACCAGATTCGTCATTCGTAAGGCAACCCGTAGTAGAGGCGTTGTTCAGCTGCTCATCAGCATCGATATGGAGATGGCAGAAAATTGGGCGCATACCACCTGCGCGAAAAATTTCAGAGAGAACGACCGGATGGAACGTCGGCGAGTTGCGACGTGCGCTTGCCAATCTTTCAAACGGTGGCGTAAATGCAGCTGCTTAAATTTCCACAACCGAACAAAAAGCCAATATTGCGCACATCCGAGGATATAAACCTCGCGTCCCAACAGCTCTTTGCATCGAATACTCCGCAGGAAAAGAAATCCGTCATGCAGGTAATAGCCGCATTGTTATATAACCGAGAATTTTTGGCGGAAAAGGATTGGGAGAATATTTGCCTACGGCTCGATCGATGCGATCAACATGGCCAGAGGTTGTGAATGGACACGGGTGATTATTTTTGGTTCCCCTGGTACCCGGAGTGCTACCGCCTGGACACAGCGCACCTGACCGCCGAACAGGATGGCATACCGCCCGGAATATTTCCAAGACTCTATGCGAAAAACATTCACCCCAAGAGTGATCGCACAAATTCAAAAGACAGAGGTAAAGAATCAGGCCGCTTAATACCCCATCGGCCGGGCGGGGCAAGGCTCGGCCATCATCAACCAGAGGAGCTTTTATGCAAACAGCTATAGCAACCAACATACTGCCGGTTCACGCCATCAACGCTATACCGGAGGAAGAAACTATGGAGACAGCGAAAATCATAGATAAGAAGAGAGCCAAAGCAACTAAGAAAACCCGTCTCGAAGACCTACAAAACAGAGGCTATAAGTTCATTGGCGAAACGTTCGTTGCCGTAGTCGGCGTGGAAATATTTACCGCACAGTTGCTTGAAATGCCTTGGGGCAATGATTTTCAAGAAGGCCTTGCGTTGGAGAGCGTGGATGGCTTGTCTATACGACTCGATAGGGAATGGTATTGGCCTATCTTCGAGCGCTTCAAAGGTATTTCCGATCCGGTTGTGGCGCTATGGAATGAATTTCAGGCCGCCATACAAGAGGCGCGAGCTATGGGCGAAGCCGAAGAAGAAAAATACGAAAAGATGTCACCGGAGGAACAGAAGGCCCACGATGAAGCCAATCCTGAAAAAATGGATGGAATGTATTGTTCCAAGGCGCATAAAAAGGCCTATGATCGAGCCGATGCTATAGAGAAAATGTTTTATTCCACCCCTGCACAATCGCCGGAAGGAATCATGTTGCAGGTGGAATATGCTTCGAGTGATCCATGGACGGATATCGTGCTTGATCCATTGAAACGCGCCATTAACGCCGGACTCGTCAACCTACGACCAATCACATCGCCGGTGCCGGTGAATTCAGATCCTGTTGTGGCTTTATTGGCCGAATATCATAAAGCAGATGAAGCGCATACCGCTGCTTTTTATTCGGAAGCGGCAGTAGAGGAAGATGAAAAAGCTGCTCTCGAAATTTTGAATGCAGCAGAGGAAAGGCTATGTTCGTCTATTGCCAAAACCCCAGAAGGCATAGCGGCTCAAATGCAATATATCCGTGACTGTGCGAAGCGGGATACCTTGTCCGATAGCGATGAAATCTTTAATTCAATCGAGGCCGGGTTAAAAAACCTCCAGTCCAAAGCCGCCTAACAGACCCACACACTCAGGCCGGGCAAGAAACTTGCCCGGCCTTTCTTTTGTGCTTTGCATTATTTGTCCCCGGCGCCATCAATTATCTTCTCCCGCGCGTTGATTTTCAACAATACTTCGAACAGGCCCAGCAGATTTGTTTCCGCTTCGTATAGCTCTTTTTCATCGAGCTTGCGCGGGATCGTGGCTTGGATGGCCTTTTGCAGTTTGCTGGTCATATGTCAGTCCTGGGTGCTGCCTTGCATTATTGCAGGGCTGATGTTCCTTGGATATGAAAAATTAATCTGTATGATTTACTGAGTCGCGTTAATAATTCAAATGGCCAAGGATCTTATGAGACTATTGCAGTTTTCAATTTATTTTTGTGCATTATTTGTTTCACCTGCATTTGCTTCCCAAAATGGTGCAAACGACTATTTGATGAGCCTATCATCGAAAGGACAGGCTAAAATGCTCGGAAAAGTAGTGGGCGAAGGCTGTATAGGGAAAAAGGCATTTTACATGGGAAGTATGGATGAACATTCCCATAAAGAGCCGCCTATAGAGGGCACTGAACATGATGCATTTTGGAGTATTAAATGTACAAACGGGAAGAGTTATAGTGTCGAGGTTCATCCGCAAGGGGATGGTAAAGTGCTCGAATGTTCCATGTTAAAAATGCTGCATGCAGGAGAATGCTTTCAGAAATTTAAGTACAACTAATGCCAAGGTTAGTGAATGAAAAAAGCAAAAGTAAAAAGAGATTTATATTTCGCGTACAGTTTAATAGCTCTGGCAATAATTTCTCCTCTGTTAGCACTTTTTTTGCCATATAGGCCAGTTGCTGAACCCCTTTCCTCTTGGTTTCAACGCAGCGGGGCAATAACTACGATAATGACACTTTTTGCGCAGATTAGGTACGGTGCTATTATTAGCACATTATTTGGAGGAGCTTTTACTGATTATGAGTCTACCGAAATCCATAAAAAATATTTTAGGAGAATTCATCGAATAGAGAAA
>Ga0206873_1124_pt1 | contig 25222 bp, 22 predicted proteins | sample Alteio_BWOrgCont_11_FD_152631 | JGI IMG/M metagenome (GOLD analysis project Ga0206873, IMG submission 152631) | Enriched cells from forest soil in Barre Woods Harvard Forest LTER site, Petersham, Massachusetts, United States -... | ecosystem: Environmental > Terrestrial > Soil > Temperate forest >...
GATCCCGCTATCATCGGCGGTATGAAAGAATGTATCACCCCGCGCGGCGAAGTACGCACCCTACCCTGCCATCTCGCCGAACTGGATGGGATGGATGGATTTTATGCGGCGGTGTTGAGGAAGAAATAATATGCCGGGCAACGAATGACCGAAGTCCCCTATCTGGATCGCATAAACGACGCCCACGATAAGGGACATTTATTTGCGCATATGTTTGAGTCGCGACTGGAGATGGAAGGAGTGGAAGGCGGCGCACCATTGCACAGGATAAAAGATCTTTTGGAAGTAATGGCGAAACAGGACGAGGCCGGTTATCTAAGTTTTTCCCATAGGTTTCCCGCTACCGAACACGGCATTCTTGGCCTTTCCACCACCGCGTTGAATAAGAAATTTCCTGTTCGACTATTTAACTTTTCTTCCCATGTTGGCCTGCTGATGGACCGTGCCCAGCCCGTTTTGGTCAGTTCGATCGACCGCAAAACATCGGCAGCCGGTGGTAGTATCCTTTTCGCTCAACGTGGAGATTGCGCAGCCATTCTCGAAGCACAGCAAATAACGCCAGAGTCAATACATGTACCTATACTGAAAGATTTGCCGGGGCGTATCGCAATGGCGAAAAATGCGCTGGAGGCAATGTGGAAATATATAGAGGACATCAGGTGGGACCGGTATGTCAAGGAAGCGGCTGATCGTGCCGGAACTTATGACGTGTTCAATCCCGGCATGAATGAGGTAAATGTCGTTGCCGAACTTAAAAATATATGCGGTATTGTGGTGGACAGGTCAACGGGAGACACAGTAGCTGAATCCCTGAAAGCTGCGGTTTCCCTCAAGGAATACCTGATGGAAAATTACCGGGATACCTTCAATCATACATTGCCCATCGTCTCTTACGACGTATCGCGCGGTACGCCAGAAATAGAAGTACTGGATGAGGCGAAAATAAAGGCTATTATTGCTTCTGAAAGTACCAAAACCGCAATCATCGACCAATCAGCCGGTATAACCGCTGAAAAACATATTCCCAAATAGCCCCATAACAGAGTATATTGCTCATCCCTAACCCGAAGGTTCAATCCAGAATGCCGATCAAAATCGCCCCCTCCATCCTCTCCGCCGATTTCGCCCATTTGGGCGAAGAAATCGCCGCCGTTGCCAAGGCTGGCGCGGATTATGTCCATGTCGACGTGATGGACGGGCATTTTGTGCCGAACCTCACCATCGGGCCGGTGGTGATTAAGTCCATACGCAGCGCTACGAATATTCCGTTCGACGTGCATCTGATGATCGAAAAGCCTGAGCTGTCGATTGAGTCTTACGTCAAAGCAGGCGCGGATATCGTGACCGTCCATGCCGAGGCCTGCACGCATCTGGATCGCACGCTTGCATTGATCAAATCGCTGGGTGTGAAAGCGGGCGTGTCGCTGGTGCCAAGCAGCCCGGCTTCGATGCTTGAATATGTGATGGATAAGGTCGATCTGATTCTGGTCATGACCGTCAATCCCGGGTTCGGCGGGCAATCGTTCATCCCCTCGCAGCTTGGCAAAATCCGTCAGTTTCGCGATATGATTAAAGATACGGGCCGAGCCATCGACCTCGAAGTGGACGGCGGCATTAATCCGCAAACGGCGAAACAGGTGATCGAAGCCGGTGCTGACGTGCTGGTGGCGGGAAGTGCCGTGTTTACTGGAAACGCTGCCGATTACGCCAAAAACATTCAATCCCTGCGCAATGCCTAAGCTTTCCGACTGCCCCATCTGCGGGAAAGCCGCCACCGAGGCCTATAAGCCCTTTTGCAGCAAACGCTGCGCCGACATCGACCTTGGCCGCTGGTTTAAAGGTGATTACGCCATCCCCGCCGTCGAAAACGACGATGAGCCGGATACGGAAAACGACAGAGATCCGGATGAAATCTAAAAATTTGTCATTCTCGGGCTTGACCCGAGAACCCATTTGTTTTTAATGGATCCTCGGCTCAAGGCCGAGGATGACAATAGGAAAACATGAAAACACTCCCCGCACAATACGATCATAAGGCCCGCGAAAAACACTGGCAGGAACAATGGGTGTCCGAAGGCACCTATTGCTTCCGCGACGACCAGCCGCGCGAGCAAACCTTCGTCATCGACACACCGCCGCCCACCGTATCGGGCGTACTCCATATGGGCCACATTTTCAGCTACACGCAGGCCGATTTCGTCGCGCGCTACCAGCGCATGTCCGGCAAGGATGTTTTCTACCCGATGGGCTTCGACGATAACGGCTTGCCGACCGAGCGCCTCGTCGAAAAAACCAAGAATGTCAGGGGCAGCGCCATGCCCCGCGCCGACTTCGTGACGCTATGCCGCGACGTGGTCAAAGAAGCGGAAGATGAGTTCAGGAAATTGTTTAAGAGCGCTGCGTTAAGCGTTGATTGGACAAAAGAATACCAGACCATCAGCGACGATGTGCGCAAACTGTCGCAAGCCTCGTTCGTCGATTTATTGAAGCGCGGCGAAGCCTACCGCGACTTCCGCCCGACCTACTGGGACTGGGTTGACCAGACCGCCATCGCGCAGGCGGAAATTGAAGAAAAGGAACAGCCCGGTATTCAGTGTACCATCCCGTTTGGTATCATGAATGCGCAAGAATGGAACAAACTGCAAGGCAACAATTCCCCTCGCCCCACCTTTGAATCACTGGACAAGGTCAATGTAATGACTACCCGCCCCGAATTATTGGGTGCATGCGTCGCATTGATTTGCCATCCGGACGATAAAGCAAAATTTCAAGATAAGGTTGCCGTCTCACCGTTGTTTACCGTGGTGGTGCCCATCCACTTTGACGAAAAAGTGGATAAAGAAAAAGGCACCGGCTTTGTGATGTGCTGCTCATGGGGTGATGACACCGATAAAGAATGGATCACCAAATATAATCTACCTTGGCGGCCACTGATTGATAAAAATGGAAGAATTCACCTCGAATCAAACGTTGGCGATTGTATTGCTTTTATAGCAGAACGTCATGATACGGCACAATCTACAATCGATTATTCAAATTGCTTAGATCCCAATACCGCTGTTCTGAAGTTTGCAGCGCTCGAAAATGCAAAACTCATTCGTGATATCAAAAATGAGAATAGCGCCAAAGGTCGTGCGTTAAAATTGCTGGAAGCGGAAGGTTTATTGTTGCCTCAGGGCGAACAAAAAGAGCTTATTATCAATAAAACACAAACCGTCAAATGCGCCGAGCGCTCCGGCACGCCGATTGAGATTATTCCGACGCACCAATGGTTCGTGCGCGTGGTCGATAAAAAAGAAGCGCTGCTAGCCAAGGGCGCGGAATGCGTATGGCATCCGGAATATATGCGCATCCGGCTCAATCAATGGATTGAGGGCTTGAAAGAGGATTGGTGCATTTCCCGCCAGCGCTTTTTTGGCGTGCCGTTCCCGGTGTGGTATTCCAAGCGCACGGGCGAAGAAGGAAAATTACTGTTCGCCGATATCGATCAGCTACCCGTCGATCCGACGGTCGATCTGCCCAAGGGTTATACACGCGAGGAAGTGACGGCGGATATCGACGTTATGGACACATGGGCAACGTCGTCGATCAGCCCGCAGATTAACGCGAAATCGCTGACGCCAAACAAGCTGTTCCCCGCTGATTTGCGGCCGCAGGCGCATGAGATTATCCGAACATGGGCGTTTTATACGATTGTGAAGGCGCATTTGCATGCCAACACGATTCCGTGGAAAAACCTGATGATATCCGGCTGGTGTTTGGCCGCCGATAAATCGAAAATGAGCAAATCGAAGGGCAATGTCGTCACGCCCGTGGCGCTGATCGAGGAAAAAGGCTCGGACGCCGTGCGCTACTGGGCATCGACGTCGCGGCTCGGAACCGATACGGCGTTTTCGGAAGATTTACTCAAAATTGGCCGCAAGCTGGTGACCAAATTATGGAATGCCAGCAACTTTGCTTCGCTTAATTTGAACAAAATTCAGGGTGCGCCGACCACCGCCGCTAACGATGCCAAATCGGGAAAAATCAGCGAAACACTCGATTTATGGATTTTGTCGCGGCTCAACCAGTGCATCAAAAAAGCGACCAAAGAGTTTGAACACTTTGAATATTGCGATGCGCGGGTCGCGATTGAGGATTTTTTCTGGAATGATTTTTGTGACAATTATCTGGAATTAGTCAAAGCCCGCGCTTATGACGAAAATGCTCCCGGGCAGCAATCAGCGCTCTATACCATTTACCATTGTTTGGAAACGCTTTTGCGCCTGTTCGCCCCGTTTATTCCGCATATCACGGAAGACCTTTACAGCCATATTTTTGACGAGCGTTATGGCAAGTCCGGCTCGGTGCATGCGCGCGGTATGTGGCCGCTGGCCAGTGATTACCCCTATGAGTCAGTTGCTGAACTGAGCGGCATGGCGGCGGTCGATGTACTCAATGTCATCCGTAAAGCCAAGTCGGAAGCCAATGTGTCGATTAAGTTTCCGGTAAAACTGGTTGAGGTTCGTGCCATACCACACTCCGCGAACGACCGGCCATCATGGCAGCATTTGCTACCTATATTGGCCGACCTGAAAGCAGCCGCAACCGCCGATGCCATCGTCGAAAATCTTGACGGCATGTGGACATACACCTCCGATAAAGGCTGGTTCGACGTCCGCGTCACCCTCGCCAAAATCGACGAACAACTATTAAATAAACAAGATGGGCGTAATCCCGACCAGTCGGAGCATCACAAGCTAGACGGGAAAATCGTACACGGCCCTGGCAACCCGGACATGAGCAAACATGTGGTGAAGACGCAGGTAAATAGCCTGCCCGAAACGCTGCAAAAACAGAAATAGCGCCATGAACGCCGATATCCCCGATAACATGATGGAGCAGCTGCCGCACTACCGCTCCAAATATAACGAGGCGAAGAAAATCCATGTCTATTTTATCCCGGCGATCGACAAACAGCGCGGCACAATTATCTATTTTTACGCCATCGCCAGTGAATTGCTGCATAAAGAAATGATGCAAAGCCTTGCCGAGGGCGATATCCCACATTTTGCCGTAGTGGTGGAAAAAGGCGACGGCACGCCGTCAGCCGAAGTTAAAGCTAAAATCAAAGCCTATTACGGCTTCGATCACGATGCGTTCGCGGATTAAAGGGCTTCCATCGGCGGCACTACCGGCGGAACGGCCTTCTTTGCCACCACCAGCTTTTCGATTTTGAACATCAGCCATACCGATAAAGCGAACGACGCCATCGAAAGCAGCGTCACATTGTCCATCCCCGCCAGTTTGTGATCGGGCGTTTCAGAGAGTATCAGCGTCGCCACCATCGCCCCAACGCCCGCCATCAAATTCTGCATCGCCGATACCAGCGACATAAATCCCGCCCGCTCGGATGGTTTTGGAATACGCGAAATCAGCGCGTTGCTAGTGACGTTGCGCGTGGACATGGTGATCATGAACATTATGAAAACGGCCAGCACCGGCACAGAATGCATCTGCGCATAGAATCCGACGAAGAGCGTGATCAGCAGGCCGATGGTGGCAAAAAATGCAGTGTTGGCGTAGCCGATATGGTCGGATTTTTTCCCGGCATAGCGCATGGTGAAAAACGCCGCACCGCCACCGCTGAAATACAGCAGCCCGAGCCATGCGCGCGGATAGTTCATATTCTGCTGCACATGTGCCGAAATATTGGGGATGATGAGAAATGCGCCGAACATGCCGGTTGCAACCATGAGTAACGCGGGAATAGCGGCGGGGTTATGGTGCATGCTGGTAAAGAGCGGCTCCGGGTGCGCCGGGCGATTATCGAGGTGGTGGCGCATCGGCGGCAGGCAAATGCGGATGGCAATCAAGGCAATAACAGCGACGCCGGAGACGACGACAAACGGCGACCACCAGCCCATGTGGCGGGCAATCTCAAGTCCCAGCGGCACACCAATGACTGAAGCAATCGAAAATGAACCGAATACTTTTCCGAGCGCCTCGCCGCGGCGCTGCTCCGGGAATACGTCGGCGATTACCGCTAGCGAGGATGCAATCAGCGGTCCACCGAACATGCCGGTGATCACACGCACGAGTATCAGCTGGTGCAGGTTGGTCGCGAGCGACATGGATAAGGTGGCGCATATCAATCCGCATAAGCTGAACATCAGCACGCCGCGGCGGTCGAAACGGTCGAGGAAGCGCGCGCTCAGGACGCCGATGATGGCGGCTGAAATCGAATAGCTGCCGGCAATCCAGCCGATATGCCCGGCATCGATGCCGAGAGCCTTGGCGAAGTCGGGGCCGAGCGGCATCACGATCATGAAATCCCAGATATTGATGAACTGCACCATCGCCATCAGCAACAGCACGCGACGCTCAAAACGGGAAATATCGGTAAGGGGCATTGGGAAATAAAACGGCGTTAGGTGAGACAGGCTTTTGGTGTGCGGCAGATGAAGCGCGATGTCAAGGAGATCGGCTAAACGGTGATTTGATCCGTTGTGCCTTTGAGACCATTTGCGGCCGGAGATTTAGGATCATAGTCGGTCTTGGCCATGGTATAAGAGGTCAGTTTAAGATCCGCCACCAATTGCGCCGGATCAATGGCTGGTGCACTTGTCTCTGCCTTGGCAGGAGCGGAAGTATTATTCGCATACTGCAACATAGCATTAGAAGTTTGTCCAAAGCCAAGCATAGAGGAAATGGCAGCCAGAAGCTCTTTAACACCTTTAATGCCGGGTTTTGCTGAGTTTTCGACTATACCCTGCACAGAATCAAGGGGTGAAATCGAAGCCCCGGTATTACCGGGGATGGGAGCATTATTACGGGGCGGAGTATTATTGCCGGGCTGGGAATGATTTCTTTCGTGAGCCCTCCTCACCTTATCTAATTTGTATTGCCGGTCACTTTCTTTAATCTTTTCCCTAATTTGAGCATCACTGAGCCTGTCTGCTTCCCGGCCTGCTTGTGCGTTATCAGCAAGCGTCTTTGTCGTTTGATCATGCGCTTCCTTGTATCCCTTTAGGTCTAAATCCTTCGCTTGTGCTGCCTCAAGATTTTTTACACTTTGATAGTTTTGTCCATCGGGATGGGGGACCAATGATATCCCGGATACATTAGTATCTGAAAATTTAAACTCAGTATTTTGTAACGCGGTGGAAATATGTACGGATGGCACCATTGTTACTATTCGTGAACAATCGATTTTGCAGACGCCACCCTCTTGCACGTGGAGATAGATGTTGCGGCCGGTTTCCATATCTTTTTTTAGTGCTTCTGTAAGCGTGACCGATGCCAACGTCTTTGGGTGTTTTTCATTCACGGGCGTGCCTATAAACAGGATTTGATAATTGCCCTTCATACCATTCGGGTCTGTGACATCTTTTTCCTGGAATTTAATCAGACTCGTGCCTATGGGAGCAAAAATGATCTTGCCGTGTTTGCCATCTACCAAAGGAATTAATTCAGACAACGGATAAGAGGATTGCATCTCGTCATTACGTTTCTCCGTCATCGGTTTTCCCGAACGATGCGGCACCTTATCTCTTTCCGCAATTTGGTTCGCAAGATACCGGGCTCCAAAATAGCGTGCTCTGTTAGAGTCTGAAGTAAGGGGATCATTGAGACCCCTTTGGACAGCACCCTCCTGTATCAACTGATCAACGGTTCTACGATCTACAGGAGGGGCAATCATCCTATAACTACCTGAGTTAGAATTCACCGGCACGTCGCTTAAGGCATGGAATCTGGCTTTCACGCCCGCCGTTTTTTCTTGGTTATCTCTGGATTGTGCTGAATGTTGCTGAGCCTCTTGTTCAAGCCGCGCGGCTTCTTTAAGCTCAGCTTCCGTAGGGCTATAGCTAACTGCAGTTTTACCCTTACCGAAACGTTTTACTACAGTCCCACGTACTGCAGGTTCAGACCCCTTATACATTTCTGAGGCCAAGTAAGCTTGTTTTTGTTCATTAGGTAGTTTTTCATAAAAACTTTCGAGAGATACGCCATCCTCTCCGCGTTTCAACGCCTTGAAATATTTCGGATCGATTTCGTTTAAGGGGCAATCTTTTTGAAATAACTGGCCATCGTTGACGGCCTTGACGAAGTCCTTCTGATCCGCTGGCGTTGCGGCACCTTTTTTAAAATTCGTCCAGTCCATCTTCGCCATAAAATATCAATCCAGCGCGCATGTGGTATTATCTACCTTAAATATACCAATTATTATGCCTGAAATGTGTTACAATTTGGTGAACTTTTTCCTTTGGCCCGCCTTATTTATCAATAGGTTGATAAATAATAATAGATGGAAATCACCTGGATATTCAACAGGCGAGCCCGGTGGCGGGCGTTTTGGCTTGCTGCTGGCTGAGCATATCGACAAAGCTGAGAAATGATTTTTTTTCCGGTTTTTCGGGCGCTGCCGGCAGGATCGGAAGTGCGCTATTCTGGCTGACATCATAGTTCTGATGCAGCTTCTGGCTGATGATGCGCATGACGGTTTCCTGCTGCTTCGTATCGCCCGGCAACGTCTCGGCCACCTTCGCCGCCATCTCGGCAGGAACCTCGCCTTTGGCAACGCTGTCCAGCGCCGCATCGGAGAGCTTCGACATTGAATAGGACATGCGCAAATTGCCCTTATCCATTTGCAGGTGCGGCAGCAGATCGACATTCACCTGCCCCGAATTAGCCTCTTTAAAGACGCGCGCCGCTTCGACCGGATCGTTTTTCCCATGCGCGATATTTTTATATGCGGCGATAATTTTGACGTCTTTGGCCGTATACCCATCCGCTTCACGCAGCACCATCGCCGGAATTTTACCTGGGCCTGCGCCCTTGGCATTTAATTTTTTGGCGAGATCGACGCGATGATGCCCGTCGGCGACAAATATTTTTCCATCCAGTTTTTCATGCACGAGGATAGGGTCGCCGTTAAGTATGGGGTCCCAGCGGTCGGTAGTGTAGCGGCCTTTCGCCGTTACGCCGTTGGCATCGCCGTTGCTGCGGAATTGGTATGTAGCGGCGTCCACGTTAATATTGGCAGGGTCGAACATGACGATTTCCGTCTGCGGCATACGGCGGCGCGACTGCAGTTTTTCAAGCAGTTTCGGGAAACCGACATCGATCTGCCGCGCAATCGTATCCATCGCCACGCTGATTTTTACATCCGGCAATGCCGGTGCGCCGACGGTTTCGATATGGAAGGATGGCGGCAATATGGACTTCACCGCCGCATCCTGATAACGCGCAAACGGCTGGCTGGATACAACCAGAACTTCGCCGGGCTTGGGATGCGTCTGCTGCCATGAAACAATGGTATCCTGCGTATTGGCGCGCTCACCGTTCGGCCTGTTGAAGCTGTTCACTTCGAACACGCGAATATCCTGCAATTCCTTGGGCCATACCGCGCTTTTGGCGTAGTAATAGGTCTCCATCATCTGCATTTCGGTGGTGATTTTCGCGCGATCCGCACCCAGCGTGTCTGCGCTAGGCTCAAATTCCGGACGTAATGTGCGCTCGCTGCCGAGCAGGTGAATGGCTCCGAAACGCACGCCCTGATCCCATAAATTCCTGAGCATATCGAGTCGCGTTTTGACTTCGCCTTCCACTGCGCCCGGTATCAGCACATGATCGTAATAAATGCGGGCGGGCTTGATGGCGGAGAGCATGCCCGTCTGCTGCAGCGCCTCCATCAGCGCGCCGCGATGTTGTTTGAAATGCTCCGGCTCTTCGCATTCGGCGCGTTCGGATCCCGGCGGGCGCCGCAGCATGTGCCCCTGCGTGATGCTGTGCAGGTAATGCGTCGCCTGCGTTAAATTCGGGAATGTCAGGTTATGCAGCAACGCATCAGCCTGTTTATCGTCAAGCATCACGCCGACGCCCGGCACGGCGCCGAATGCGCCACTAGCGTGCAACAGCTTGATCAGCGCAGTTTGCTGGCCCGCGTCGGAAAAGCCGATGGCCTGAAAAATAGGTTGTAAAGTAACGCTCATAGACCCCTTGAGAAAACTTTTTCTGCAGGTCTATTGTAGCATTCTAATGTGAAGGTTTAATGACAGGCGGGGATATTTTGGTTCCGGATAACAAAAAACCCCGCCTTTTTACGGGCGGGGATTCTTGGGGAGAACATCGAGGGTAGTAATTAAATAGCGAGAGGTTTTGCAGCGGCAGCCGCCGTAGCATCCTGTATAGCAGTAGCGAGAGCCGCATTCGGAATAGCAGCTGCACCGGCACCAGCGCCAGCAGCGGAAGTTTCCTGCGTAGCGCCGTTCGGCGCTGTTTGCACCTGGGAGGCCGCACCGGCGATAGCCGCCGTAATGGCAGAAATATCAGGCGAAACCGTGGGAGCCACCGCTACCGCAGCCGCATTCCCATCCTGCGCAACAGCCGTTGCAACGGGCGGGGTAGCGGGCACGGCTTCGGCTGGAACTGCCGGGATGGCAGGCTCCGCGCTGATCGCCGCTTTTAGTTCATTAAGCGCAGCTTCTACTCTTACATTATCAACCATAATGCACTCCTGTAATTATTGATTATCGAAGTAGTAGGGTGCCGATTAAATCGACATCGTTTTGCCACCAGCCAGCAGACCCAGAAGGGTGAGGCCGACACCGGCGCCGATTTTCATCAGCTGCGGCGTAACTTCCACTTCCTTAGGCTTGCCCTGCTCGTCTACACCCGGCGATACCAACTCATGTATGCCATGGAGACCGGCAACCACACCGGCACCGACGGAAGCAACGCGCATACCCTTGGTGAGCGCATTGGCTTTAACGACTTTAGTGACGATACCTTCGGCATTGCGTTCGACTAAGCTGGTATTGAACTTACGGCTGATTTTCTGAGCCAGCGATTCCGCACCTTCCAGCTTTTTAGCCACACCGAGCGCTTCAGCATCCTTGCCGATTTTAACAAGGTCTTCAGCTTCTTTGGTGACGAGTGCACCCGCATTATTACCAGCCTTAACAACCGCAGCAGACGGAGCGACGCCTGTGATGTTGTGTGCCTTGGCTATAACATCTTCATCAAAGAATTTTTTAGCCTTTTGGATGCCTTCTGTTTGATCTTTCAGCAAGTCGCCTATACGATTATGTGCTTCACTCATCCTGCCACTGAGAAGTTCTTGAGCTTTTGTAAACTCTTCCACAGTTACCGAGTCTAGACGAGTTTTTCCAAGCAGATCAGCAATAACTTGTTCGGACTCATGATGCATGCCCAGAGTGTTGATTGCAACACTAGGAGGAGGCGGTAAAACCCTCAGTTTTGCATCAAGATCTTTTAAGCCTTTACCAAATTCCTGATCATGAAATGCGAAAAATTTTTCCGTCTTCTTCCACATTCCAGTCTCGGATTTTGCCAAATCCAATTCTATCTTCCCGATTTTATCTTTTACTCTTTCAGCATGTTTATAGACTGTCTCAGCATGTCTCTTTAATTGCGCTTCCGTAAGAACTTTGCTTGAACCATTAGATGCTTTTAATATACGGTCATGGGATTCAAGCTCTCGCATAGCCTGAGCAAGGTCCTCGTGCCCAATTAGGAAACTTTCTCCAGTATGATCAACTTTGACAAGTTTTTCCAGATTGTCCAAAAGGTCATTCCCGGAAAGCTTTCCTCCAAATACACCACCTCTTCCAAATGGTAACAAGGCCTTGCCTTTGTTTTCCATATGATCGACTAAGTCGGCATATTTTATATCATCAGGTTTAACCTTTACATTGAAAAGCTGACCAGTCCATGTGGGATCATAAGTAAATGCCATATAACGTTCTCCGCGTTAAAAGTTGAACATGTATTCGTAACTCAGTTACCACTATACCTAAAAATCGGTAAAATTGTGTTACAGTTTTGTGAAAGTTCGGGCTTTTGATTGTGACGGAGTGTGCGTTATTTTATATTATCAATATTATTCAATATGCTGCCGTCATCCCGGCGCAGGCCGGGATCCACGTTTTTGAGTCTATTAAGAGGGATAATTGTATGCTGCCGGTATAATAATATGGGAATATAGCATGTTGCGTAGACGTAGATCCCGGCCTACGCCGGGATGACGAAGAAAAAATCCGAGATAACAATAACACTTACCCCGTAAATAGCACCCTTTCCGCTGCGCGGCGGGTCACTAATCCTTGCAAAACAGTACCATTGCAATACACCCAGCGGCTGAATTGTTCGGCTGCGCCGGCACTGTCCCCGGCGTTCAATAATTGCAATAATGTCGATTTTTCAAAGGCCCCTGCCCCTATATTATAGGTGAATGCCACCAGCGCATCGAATTGGTTCTGATTTATAGTTATCGTCACAAGGCGGTTTATCGCCTGCTCCGTTGCATTAACATCCTGTATCAATAATGTTTCTGCATCCTGTTCGCTGATGCCGCTGTCGGGATATTGCTCCCCATCTGCAATCACATGCCCATAACCGATCGTGTTTTTGCCCGCCGGGCATAAATAAACATGCGCGGAAAAGCCCTCGCTCTGCCTGATCAGGGCCAGGCCCTGCTCCGAAGTTTGCATATCGCTATTCTTTCTTGTTCAGATTATTTTTGTTTGCGTACCAGCGCACTGTAAATCTGGTTTACCTTGTCGTTCGTATCGTGGCTTTCCTGCTGCAGAACCGCTATGGCCACTTCCGTTTTCGATTTGAAATCCTGCAACTCGTCCACCATCGTGATGGCGGCCTGCGCCTGATCGATGAATTTATATCCCTGATAAATCCCGCCGATGATTGTCCCAAGCATCAGCAAATAACCGATGATCTGCTGGTACGGGCTGGCCCATTCCCATAGTTTTTTTACAAGGCATTTATTGTTTGCACGGCGGCGCATGTGAACCGTTATCCTATTACCAGATAATACCAGGCATAGGTGGCCGATGCCGTCAATGTTACGCCGGTACGATTTGACCAAGTCCAGCCGGTAGTAGAAAGAGCACTAACAAAACCATTACCCGCAGATGCGGAAAGAGTGGCAGCCGCAACAAGCAATACCGCCTTAGGTGTGGCTCCATATGCATTGGCAAAGGTAATACTAAATATAGCGCCACTTGTTACCGGAGAGGAGCCGGTCGTTAAATTAACGATACCAGCTACATCATTACCAGTTATCGTGATTGTGGGGCTTGTGCCGGCACCCGTTCCGGCTGCAATGGTCGTGGTACCGTCTGCCGCCGCTATGGGACGGCCATGGTTATCCAAGCTAAATAATGGCGTACCTGAATTATTGCGAGCATCAAACAGTGTAGCGCTCTGGCTTGATACGCCCTTGGCAATCAACGCCGTGGTAGAAGAATTGGTTGCCGTACTTGTTTGCGTCGCCGTCCATGTATTGGCATTAGCCAGATTTATTCCGAGCGTTCCAGTAGTGGTAATGGCACCGCCGGTCAGGGTTGAATCAGTCGCTACGCTTGTCACGGTTCCCGTGCCGCTGGCAGTAATCCATTTCAGACCCGAACTTTGCGTGGAGTCGGCCGAAAGCAATTGTCCATTGGTGCCAACGGGCAGGCGTGCATCAGTCGTAGACCAGCACCATATATCACCCTTGGTAGTGAGCGGATCGCTTCCTGCACCCGTAGCCCATGAGGGTAAACCGGAGGCGACGGTAAGAATTTGGCCAGTAGAGCCAATGCCGAGCTTAGAAAGCGTATTGGCACCGGAGGCATATAATATATCGCCTGCGGTCCAGGACGTTTGATTAGTGCCACCATGCGTGGCATCAATCGCCGTACCATTCCATGTACCCGTTGCAATTGTACCTACGCTCGTAAGGGAAGATGCCGTTACGCCCGATGCAAGCGTAGAACCGATCAATGTGCCGGCGGGAGCTATAACCGCATTGCCGCCCGCTGCCGTGATTTGTCCCTGGGCGTTTACGGTGAAATTGGGAATTGTAGTTGAGGAACCGTAAGATGCCGCCGTCACCGCAGTATTCGTTATGGAAAACGCCCCGCTGGAAAGCGTAAGTCCCGTACTGGCGGTGTAGGTAGTGCCTGCGTATTGCGGGATATTGAGCGTACCGCTTGAGAAGGTTGCCGCCCCTGATGTTCCGGTAGTGGTCAGCGTAATCGGCGCCTGATAATCGGTGCCGGAAACGGCGGCGGTGATTGCGCCCGTGTTGCCCTTCAAAATCCCGGTAACGGTCGTGGAAAGCGTAATGGCCGGAGTAGTGGTTGCGTTTGCCACTGAGCCATTCAAGCCATTCGCATTAACGACGGAAACGGTAGTGACGGTGCCCGATCCGCCGCCACCGCCGGCCGGCGTTGCCCATGTGCCGTCGCCGCGCCAGTAAGTGGAGGAGGATGCGCTTGTGCCGCTGTTCAGGTTGCTAACCGATATATTCCCGGTCAGTTGTGTCGCTGCGATGCTTTTATTGGTAAGTGTCTGCGTCGTATCAGTGCCAACCAGCGTCGTCGTTGCATCTGGTAATGTAATAGTACGATTGGCTGTCTGCGTGGCAGCGATGGTGGTAGTCGTACCGGTCGTACTTCCCGATGCAGAAAATGCGATACGCTTAGTAGCATCGGAACTATTGCGGATGTACGAGCTATCCCAAATGCCTGGCGTATTGTGCCACGCGGAGCTGCTATAAATCAGCATATCGCCGTTGGTCGCGGATGTAACGGCGCTGTTGATTTCCGCTACCCAGCTCGTGCCGTTATAGCAATAACTCAGCGATTCGTCATTTACCCATAAGGTCAGGCCAGCATTGGGTGTAATAAATTTCCATGTCTGGTCGTAATATGCCAGCATCAGCGTTTGTCCGGTCCATGCACCTGTCGGAGAAGCTCCCACAATATATAAATCGCCGCTGGCAGGAGAACCGGGAGGCGTGCTGACGCTGCGGCTTTTCGCACCGGTATTCAGTATCGCATCGATACGCGTCAGCGCCTCATTGACGGTAACTTCCTTTTGCGCCTGCGATTGTTCGACCAGCGCAATGCCGAGATGGGTAGTGGTAGCCATACGTACTCCTTAAAAACGAGGGTAATGAAAATTCTTTATTTGCGGGAGCGTTCGGGCTAGATTGATCCGAACTCCAATGATTTGGGATGCCATGCCGACCAAAGAAGAAATCAACCGCCAGATTGCCGCCTACCCCAATCCTTACTTTTTCTGGACGGGAAAAGAGGTGCGCGCCCTGCCCGCAATCATTGATACGGGTGAACACATCAAGGCGCTTACGTCTGGCATGCTCAACGGTAAGACGTGGCTCGTAGTCTGCACCGATCGTCGCCTGATTTTTCTCAATCGCGGTATGTTGTGGGGAACCGAGCAGGTGCAGATGCCTCTGGACCGCGTCCAATCAATAGATCATGAATTTTCATGGTTCTTCGGCTCCATCCGCGTATTCGATGGCGTAAACGTTTTCGGCATAAGGATGATTATAAAATCCGCCATCCTGCCTTTCGTCAAAGCTACCGAAGAAACGATGTACGCCTACCGTCAGGGTCAAACCAGACCAGCAACCTCCAACGCATCGACAGATATCGCCAGCCAATTAGCCAAGCTTGCCGACCTTAAGGAAAAAGGCTACTTGACCGACGCTGAATTTCAGGCGCAAAAACACAAGCTGCTCGGCAGCTAGATCGCCGCCGCCCCGGCATAACCACGCCCAACAATTGCCGATAACTGATATATATTGACCGTGACGTTCGACTGCGCACTACCAAAATCCGTTACTTGCTGCGCCGCCGTATAGCTTGCGGTTGGGCTACTCAATCCAACGATAGTACGCACTACACTGCCGCCATTCATAATATCTATTTCATATGCTTCCGACGCTTCATTAAGTGGCACATCGGCGCTATCCTGCCAATCACCGCCAAGACGCGTCCGTCGTATCCAGTTGATCGTCAGATTGGAGCTGCCATCACGTGCACCCGTAATCTGCACGGGACTATACGGCTTGAGCGCAATGCCGGTATAAGTAAAACTCTGCGGCCTTGCCGAGGATAACGTCGATCCAAACGTCACCGCCTCATAGCTGCGCGATAAACCGATTATATTATTGGCGACTACCGTATTGCCAAGTTTTCCGTCGAGTAGCACAAATGTTTCGCCCGCCGCATGGCCGCCGACCGCCCACTCTGTTCCAAGCCTGCCGCGTAATAACCCGCTCAGTATATATTTACCCGGCTCTACTAGTGTCGCACCGGTAAATTGAATAATTTCACTGCCGACCATTGCCGCATTTGCACCGTTAAGCACCGCCAACTGCGTTACGCTCTGCAATTCTGCATTGCCGAGGAGCAATACCGTCACCGTGTTCACCTCATCGAATACAGTAGTTGGCCCACTGGGTAACGAGGCAATTGATGTACCAATGATGGCGGCAGAATTGAGATCGAGAATACGATTATAATTGGCACCGCCATCATCTGAACGGTACAACGCCGCGCCCGTCCACGTACCAAGCAGTCCACATGCACCTATGCGTAAAGCACCCTGATCAGAACTATCGCCCGGAAAAGCCGGAAGATCGAGCAGATCCAGCACCGACGCAGACGCACCTTGATTTTGCAGCAACAAAGTTGTGCTGTTGCCCGGCGTCGTATAAAAATCGAATGTAGATACATCCTCAGCCATACCCTGTACGCTCAGGGTCGATGGCGTTGTCATGCGCGTTGAAATGATGCGCATCCGATGCATCACACCCGAAACCGTTACGGTAATTACGTCCGATGGCTCCAACTGAGCATACATAACAGGAAGGCTGAACTGGTATCCGGTACGCCCCATCCAATGCGAGAATAACGTTATATCGGCAATGTTTTTTGCAATCTGATCATCGCATACCACTGGCAAATCGAGCGTAAGAATATTCAGGCTATCGGTTACTTCCCGCTGCGAAGATTGCGTAGCGCTTTGGTAATTAAATAAACGGCTCAGGAAAACTATGTTGACCCGTTTGGGCAATTCGACTTCCTGTATCCGCGTAATCGAGAAAAATTCACCGCTCTTATTAACCGGCGCAGCAACTAAGTTATCCTCTGCAATGTCCTGAACCGAATTGCCCCCCCGCGGAACGAATTTAAGCACGCCGTCGGATTCCACTGCATCAAAGAAATAAGCCGCCTGCAATGTTTCTATAGCATTCCGCAATGTCTGCGGCGCACTTACAATATACCCCTCCACCTGATCCGCGATCTGCGTGACATCGATATCTTCGCTGGTCAACCCTGACCGCAAGCACAAATCCGAGATAATTTCTGCCAGGCTTGACGTACCGAGCTTGCCCTGCACCCAGTGTCCCGTCTGCCAATCGACGCCATCTGACCACACCGCTGTTAAATCGGGCCAATACGGAAAAGGCCGTGCATCCCATGTCCAGACAAGCATCTGTTCTACCATCGACGATCCGGCCCATACACTTTGCGTAGCAGTAAGTCCGACACGCTGCGCAAGAAAATCTACACGTCCCTTTGAATAATAGGGAAAAGCGCTACCGCTGCTGTTCGGATCGTAAAACACGTTGGGTTGATTGGTAGCGCCGTCAACACTGGGAAACCCATATTCGGTGAACCATATTTTTTTCATTTGCGACGTCCATGCCGTCGTCGTGCTGTCTGGATTGGTATGGGTATTATTCCAAAACCATGCAATATTTTTCCACGCATACGGCGCGCTCAGGCTCGCCTTAATGGTTCGGTCGGAATCACTGTAATACCAGTCATACCCCTCACCCGATGTCCATCCTGCCATCACAGTAGCCACGTCATAACCGTCCTGCGGCTCATCGGTAAGCGGGAAATAGGCATCGATGCCGATCATATCGATATTAGCTGATGCCCATAATGGATCGAGGTTATACCATCCGCCATCCGTGTGGTGGTATTCCGACCAGTCGGCGGCATAGGTGACTTTTACGCTACTGCCGAGTGTACTTTTAACGGTTGCCGCAAGGCTCACCAATTGATTGACCGCCGGATAGTTTCCGGGGGTATCGGTAACTTTTGTGAGCCCCTTCAATTCGGATCCGATAATAAACGCGTCCACCTGCCCGGCGACTAATCCAGCGTAATGGTTGATAAACGCGTTAAAGCCATTTGTTTTAGTAAAAAAATTGGAAACATCGGTTGCGCTTCCGGTCAAATCGCCGCGCCATGGTTTACCGGTAACATCCATATACAACATAGGATAGAAAACGATCTTAAACCCACGCGTTTTCAATTCGGCCAGATAGCGCAAAACGCTTGTATCGTCGGGTGTACCGCCATAAAGCGGCGAACCATCTATAGAGGAAATCAAATGCGCAGTATCGCGCGTAAATGAACCAACACCCCAGCTATTGGGCGAAGTAATACCTCCCACCTGATATTCAACGCCCGGCAATAGAACGCATGTTCCGGCATCCATGCTGGTACCAAACCAACCAACCACCACCGAGACCCATTCTACGTTCGGGCAGGTCTGTTGAAGCTGATCGAGCGAGACCAGCGCATTGGCTACGCCGTTAGGCGTCTGCATATTTATGGATTGCTGGTTCCCCTGCTGCACCCAACTAGAGCCTACCAGTGCCCCAGGAATTTTATTTTCAACCACCGTATCGTAAACAAATTCCCCGGCACCGGGAATCATCACCATACCGGTAATCATTTCTTCCAGAGTCTGATCGTTATAGTCGGGATACAATGCCTTCTTTTGCACCTCAAAAGTAAAATTGGGAATACGATTGCCGTAATTCGCCATGGGAAAATTTTCAAAAACAACGTAGGCCAATCCGCGAAAAGCCGGGGTGCTTTCGCTACCCTCGATGGATTGAATCAGGGTGTCGGGTGTTTGCGTTTCATCGCCGTTATAAATACGCACCGTAAATTGCGACAGATCGAGCTGTTCGGCATCCGCCCAGATGCGCAACACCTGATCCACCGGCCCTTCACAAATGCCAATGGCCAGCGTAACTGAATAGCTGTACGTCGTAGAGGATTGGGATACTTTCCCGCCACCGCCTTTACCAGCACCGCCAGCCGAACTTGTCGTAGTGGTCGCCGTTTCCAAAATGGGCTGCGACCATATAACATTCCCGCCAATACGCATCATTCCGTACACGACAGGGATCATTTTCCCGTACGTCGACGTTTGCACGCCGAGGCTGGCAAGGCGCGGTCCATTCAATGGCTGTAATTTTCGTGAAGAACCCAGCAGTATATTATCGAGGCTACTGCCCACCGCACGGCCAATACTGGCTCCGAGAGTTGCAGCAAATGGAAGACCCGTTGCAGCACCCACGGCTGAACCAGCCGCACCTAATACGATCGACGCCATAAATCCTCAAAAATATAAATGTTGAATTAGAAAACCCGGTATGCGGCTTCTATACGTTCCAACCAGAAATCATCCAGCCCATGCTCAACCACAGCACGGGCGGGTGCGTAGGCGTGTATGATCCCAAGCCCGTCCTGCCTGTCGCTGACGATGGCCAGATGCTGCGGACTATCGTCAACGCGTAACAATAAAACATCACCCGGTATGATACCCTGTGGTGGTATAGGCTTCAGTAACTGCGAGAGCAATATCCGCAATCGCGCACTATCGGGCTGGTGCGAATAATCCGTTTCATCTTTTGCTACTAGTAATGCGCCGTCCGGTCCGCGTAATCCAAGCTCAGATGCTACTCCCGCCAATAATCCGAGGCAGTCTACTCCGCCCTTATGCCTGGGTGCCTTCTTGAGGCGCCCCTGGTGATGAAAACGCGTGCCTATCCAGTCGCGCGCATGTGTGACAATCGCCTGATTCATAATACTACTGATTAAAAGGAGAGACTTATTCTTCGGGGGCCGTTTCAGTACGGTCTTTTTGCGGGCGGAAATGCGTACGCATATTAGGACGCGCGAAAAGGGGGCGCTGCCCCATACTTTTGGCATAAGACCAGACAAGGCCAGCCATCACCACAAGTGACAGCCCGAATATCCAGATAAATGCTGCAACCGTTGTATTACCGTAAATACCAATAATGCTGGCAGCAACAAACACCGAAATAGCGATCAAGAATCCAAGTATCTGCCCAAGAATCGTCGAATAGCTATGGATACGTAATGCCTGCGCTTCCCATTCATGACGGTGCTTTTGCTCAACCTCAAACATGGTTAGGATCATCTTCGCCGATCCCTCCACAACATAATTATAGCTTTCCAGCACTTCGGGATGAGGCAATATCTCTACTGTCCTATTCTGCACGCGATCGCGGCCACCCTGCGGTTGGCGATACCCACCCGTCTTATAAGGGCGCTGCTCATAATTACGCTGACCGTTCTGTTCGCTATCTTTCGGTTCGTCACTCATCGCTCTTATCCGTTCCAAGTCTGCCCATTACGCTTTCAATATCTTTGCCGATATGCAGCCAATCAGCGCGCAACCCTTCTGCAGAGGTACGGTACGGATGGCGGTAAAGCATAGATGCTCCTATAATTTTGAGAACTAACAGCGCGCCACCAGTAAAATCACGCATCACTTTCATGGAAAAATACTCTGTTAGGGCTGAATAATTGAATAGAGAGTAGTCAGTTCTGTGGGTAAATCAAATACAAAATTCTCTCACCATGTACTCCGCGTCCCGGCCGTTTCCAGCATGCGGTCAAGGCCGGGAACTAAAGGCTCACCCCGGAAATTGACCACATTATTAAATCGCAAAAAACAGGTGGTGAGTGTTTTATCGCAACCTTTCGTCAAACTATAGCTATCGCCGGATAAAATTGGATACGGCATAGGCAACACCAATACCAATTGCCCAGCGAGTCCGGAAGTATAAATATATTCTTTTACTTCCATACTAATCCCATTATTGGCGCCACTGGTAAAGGTGACTGTCCCAAAACTAAACGTATCGGAAGCTTCCGTCCTTGCTGAATCGGTAAACTGAAGATTGGACGATGAAGTAAATACGCTCCCTGTCACCGTATTGGCCATCATATCTACCTTACAGCGACTATCGCCGAGTGTGGCACGACAGGAAGAAGAGTAGAGCTCTCCAATAGTTTGTGAAAGGCGCTGTGTCAGCCCTCTCACCTCCGCAATAAATTGCTGTTTATATAACGAAACTTCGCCCAGCCATCCACGTCTAAGCTGTAATGTTCCCTGAGTCAGATCGGTGTAATTAACCTGAAAAATTTCTATTTCGGCGAAATCGTATAACCCCGCTAAAATATCCGCCTCTGTAATACTTCCGGAAATGAGCATGCCTTCCACATCGAGATTGTCGACACTCAAGGTACCACTATTTTGTACAGCACTGGGAGTAAACCCTGTGGACGCCGCATAGGTAATACCATCCATAATAATATCCTGATCATGGTCGGTAAATCCCAGCACCGTGCTATCACGGCGCGTCAATTTCCAGCAGCCGGCAAGCGTAGTTACTTCGCTGGCTAGATGTGCCGCGAGTTGCGTTGAAATCTGTTTCATGGATTATATCCTTATTTCCGTCAATGGTATGTCGTGCCAGCTATGGCTACCGTAAGCATCCAGCGTCGCCGCCAGACGGTCTGTATCGAAACGCACCGGCACATCAAACTCAAAATCGGCAGTAACTGCTACGCCATTACCCGGCGCCGAATGGAACGTCACCTGCCCGGCAGTGATATCCAAGGTATAGGTTGAAGTATTCTGCAACACAGCATTAAGGTAAATATTTACTGTGCCAGACACAGGCTTGCTAATCGTTCGCGATTCAGTAATGCTGCCGCTTGTATACGTTTTTACCAACTGGAACAGAGTCGTCGTTCCGTTTCCTGTACCAATATTTTGTCCGGTCACCTGAAAATCCGTCCAGTCTTTAAACCGAAAGCCATCCGCACGCCCTTTCCGCGCACGAAAGAATGCAATCAATATATCCAGTTGGGCCTGTGTTTTAACTCCATGTGCAACATTATAGCTGGCGCGCGCCTGGGACCAGTTTGCATTGCGCTGCTCGTACCCGCTCTGCATAATGACAATATCCGTGGAATATTCGGGGCCTCCCGCAGAACCGTAGGCAATATCGGTCGGGAAGCGAACTTCAATGAACGCCATAAAACACTCCAGAAATATAATGTGATTAAAAAATCCGCTTCGATGCTAGCGGGATTATGCCGTACCACGCGCTGTACGCCCGCGTGTGGGCGACGGCGGCAAATAAGGCCGTTCCATGGACATATCTGCAATCTCAGGATTCACGTCATTTTGCGCTACCAACCGGGAAGCTTCCATGCGCTCCAGAAACTGCGGTAATTTAGTGTTATCCACTAAAAGTATGGCCGGCGGCAGACCTTTATCTGTAAGGGCCGACGCAATCTGAGCACAGGCCGGAAGCAATGGATCATATGCCTCACCGCATAAAATTTGTGCTTTATGCTGCAGCAGGGAAAGATGACTGTAGCGTTTGCTCAAACTATCGAATTCCTGCGCATCGCCTTTAATGGCAGCAGAAGCTATCATATCCTGTACACCACGTGGCAATTGCGCTTTGACGATCGAAAAAATCTCTCCTTCGCTTAGCGGAGACGGATTGCCATCATCACCCAAAGACCTATTTTCAGCGACAACACTGAGAGCATTGACACTCGCAACCGCATTCGTATTTGTTCCGGCAATCGCGTCTACGGCGCTATCGGTGCTTCTCGACGTCACATAACCAGTTGCAACACTTCCAGCCAAGCCAACCAACGCACCTACCACCGGGCCTATTCCAATAAAACTACCGACCACTCCGCCCGCAATGGTAGCCCCGGTCCCGGTAACCAAAGTTGAAGCGCCAAATTTTGCTACAGACGTAATCGGTTTACTCGACAAGGCATCCCTGTAGCTTCGGACGGTCGAACTCATTCCAGCTAGGTGCTCTACGCTTACACCAAGACTAAGGGCAAGACTCTCCAAATGCGCGTAACCATCGCTTCCATGCAATACACCGCTAGCGCCGGCAAACGTTGCTCCCAGTACTCCGCCAGCATTACCGACGAGCCCAGAGGCATCTTTCCCAAGATCCATGAATGTTTTGGCATCTATACCGCTTTTGGTCACCATATCAATCCTGGGAACTCCAACCTATATTTATACTATATTATCTTTTATATCTGCCCCGTAAGACCTTTTCGCCACGCGGCATAGAAATTCTTAGGCAACACTGGGAGAAATATTCTGCTCGGATGATAACATTTCTTTTTGCAAACGTTGCGTATGCATGCCTTTGACCTCAACGTTACGCGAGCTCTTGCCCTTAATTTTATCGACCATACTTTCCGCGCTTTGCGTAATATTATGCCCAGCTGTACTAGCGATATGTTTTGGGTTGTTGCCAGCGTGTTCAGCCGTTTTATGTTCAGCTTTTTTAGCCGCCTGCTCAGCTTCGGCTTTAGCAAGAATATCGCCAATGCGTACATCAAATTTCGTTTTCTGTGCGGGCGTTTTGTTATGCTGGCTTTCTTCTATTTCTTTTAAAATCTGAACCGGGCTGGCTTTTTCCTCGACATATTGCTTGGCGACTTCAAGCGCAACCTGCTTACCGATATAACCGCGCGATTTAAGCGCATGACTGCTCGCCACTAGGAAGTCGGCATAATTCTGCTGGGTCAAAGGCAAACCGCGTTTATAAGCATCGCTGATGCCTTTATAAACATCGAGGATGGGTGCTTCCCCCATCATGAAATCAATACCGAAGTTAGCTACCATCGGAGCAATAAAGCCGTTAATCATCGGGAACACACCCTTGCGCATACCGTTCCAACTTACGCCCATACCGAACAGAGTAACGGGCAAACGCAGCCCATGTTCGATCATGATGTGTTTGCGCTGTTCGGCAATAATATCCGGAACCGGGCGCGAAAGCATAGATATGGTGGAGATGGTTTTAGGATTCTGCCCCGTCATGTCACCGTACATCTGCTTTAGCGCTTCCATCTTCTCCGAGAAGCCGCGTACCAGATTGTAGGTGGCCACACCGGATTCAACCACCATGGACGCATGAAACAAATCCGAACCGAATGATCTTTTAATATGTTTTGTCGGATCCGCTGTTCTCGCATTATGCTCGGCTATGTATTTTGCATTCGATATGCCCAGATTAACTTCTTTACCGAACACGCGGTTGTAAGGCGCCTGCAATATACCTCCAAGCGTCTTGCCGCCAGGAATCCATTTCCCTGCCTTAATTGCTCCTGTACCAACGACATGGGTGACATCAGCGATGAGTGGAGCAAAGCCAGCAACCCCGGCCACAGTCGAAATCATGCCAACGGCGTTATCCAAACCGTTCGGTTTTTCGCGCTCGCTGTCAGGCATAAGCCCCGTCGCAAGCACAGCTCCGGATCTTTCTGCTATTCTCTGCGCAACGTCGGAATCATTTCCATCAGGCACGGCTCCCGTTTTGCTGGGTGTCATACTTGATTTGTAAGCGCGGCTTCCCATGAGCGCGACATCATCAACGAGACCGGCAGCGGGCTTAAGCAAGTCGGTTATTGAGGTTGTTCCTGTAATCTTCGCCATTTTCCCAATTTAAGCGCAAAGTTATAGTTATACCCTTAAATTATAACGTAATGCTGCAACCGCTCCCATGGGTTTAATGTTAATTTTTTATGACAGAACAAAGGGGTAGCCGCGGAACGGCAATTGACATAGGAAACCATATCTCTTTTTTTATCAATCGATTAGGAAATGCGGCTTATAAGATTGAAGCCGATAAATCAGCATCTGCCGGTTGGTCCTGTACGCGATTTACAAAACTTTCCCCCATTTTTTTAGATACGGGCGCGGAAACAACACGGGTCCGATTATTGTTTATAGCTAACCCATCCGTATGTTTTTTACTGGAGTCACCCGACATTATCTGGCCCTTTTCCTGATCAGCACCGCTTGGAATTGTAATCGGATATTGGCGAAGCGCGTCATCAAGGGCAGTGCCTTCACTTATCTCGCGTACGACCTGTTTAAGCGCCGTCATGCCATAGCGATTCGCCACTTCGATATAGGCAAGCGTTTGTTCGACATTGTTTGGTTGAATTAAATTATGCCCAACCAGATAGAGAAATTTAGGCAACATAAAATTAGCACCAGTATCCTCGTCTTTATGCTGGTAGGAATTATTCATTAAGTCTGCCATACGTTCAAAAATAATCTGGCTGCGCTTCCAGAGCGGGCCTCTTGTCTGCCCTTTGAAAGCATTATCGCGGTCGTTATCCAGAGCGTTGCGTTCATATAAATGCAGTAAATCGACAGATTCTATATTAGTGCCCAGAGCATTTCCCTGATCTATTTTGCTATCGACAAAACTTTGCAATTG
>Ga0206873_1125_pt1 | contig 24858 bp, 30 predicted proteins | sample Alteio_BWOrgCont_11_FD_152631 | JGI IMG/M metagenome (GOLD analysis project Ga0206873, IMG submission 152631) | Enriched cells from forest soil in Barre Woods Harvard Forest LTER site, Petersham, Massachusetts, United States -... | ecosystem: Environmental > Terrestrial > Soil > Temperate forest >...
CTTAAGTTACTTGTTCTGGACGATTGGGAGGGATACATGGCCAAGAACCCCTGCTGGGATGATTTAACAGAATTGGGCAGTGTTAGATTTCTAACTGAACCCATCTCTACTATTCCCGACTTAGAGTTAAAAGATATTAGTTTTATTGTGGCATTGCGTGAACGTACAGCTTTAACAGAGCATGTATTTAACAGGCTACCTCAATTAAAACTTATTTTTCAAACGGGAGGAGGTACTCACCATATTGACCACCAAGCTGCCATGAAAAGGGATATTAGTATAGCTATAGATAGAAAATCTAAGGCAATGCAGACATCGGTGCCTGAACTTACAATAGCCCTGATACTCGGCACTATGCACTTAATACCTCAGGCCCAGCAGGCGATGCGCTCAGGTAGGTGGCCTCTATTAACAGGACGCACATTGAACAGCCGCCGTTTAGGAATATTAGGTTTTGGCAGGGAGGGAAGCGGTGTGGCGAGTATCGCAAAAAATGCTTTTAATATGGAGGTGGTATCTTGGGCAAGGCCCGGCAGCCAAACTGAGCGACCTTCTGATATTCCGGGCTTAACCTTGGAGGAATTGCTTCAGACCAGCGACGTGGTAAGTATACATCTGATGTTATCTCCTGAATCAACAGGACTTTTGAATGCTGAGAGGTTGAAAATCATGAAGAAAGGATCAGTTCTAATAAATACTTCAAGAGGTGGTATTATAGATGAAGAAGCTTTGATCGATGCATTGACAAATGGGCCTCTTGCAGCGGCAGGGCTTGATGTATTTGCAAACGAGCCGCTACCTCCAAATTCTCGGCTGCGCAAATTGGATAATGTAATGCTTTCCCCTCATATTGGTTGGACAGTTGAGGAAGTGTTTGCCGATTTTGCTCAAACGGCCTGTAGACAGGTAAAGCTATACCTGCAAGGAAAATTGCCAGCATCTGACTTGATTACGAATGCGCTTTAATATTCAGTAAAATCAATTATTCACATTATAAAATCAAACAAAATGGAACAGGCTAAAGAGAAGGAATGGAATCCTGAAAGGGGCAGTTTATCATCTATTTCCGCACCGTTTAAATTTATCCCGGTTAATGGTGAAAAAATTGCATATAAGGTTATTGGGGAAGGGAAGCCGGTCGTATTTCTGCACCGTTTCAGAGGCACGTTGAATGATTGGGATCCTGATTTCGTAGATGCTGTGGCCGAAAGCCATCAGGTTATTTTATTTGATCCGCCGGGGGTCGGATTATCGACAGGGGAAGTACCAATAAGTGTTACAAAATGGGCTGAACAAGCAGTTCAATTTACCCGCGCTTTGGGAATTGAGCATGCTATTTATTTGGGATGGTCCATGGGCGGAGCAGTTGCCCAGGTTGTTGCAATAAACCATCCGGAGTATGTTGACAAATTAGTTCTGTTAGGAACTGGACCATCTGGCAATCCTGACTTAGTTCCTGGTAATCCTGAATTTGGGCTAAGAGCGAGAAAGCCCGAATACGATTTTGACGATCATCAGTTTTTGTTTTTTTATAATTCTGAGACTTCGAAAGCAGCCTGTTCATCTTATTTGAAAAGAGTGAGTATGATTAAAGAGAGGGACACTGATACCAAGTTAGAGAGTTATCAGAACATGTCAGCAGCAATGGGCGATTTTAAAGCCAACAAAGAAAAGAACTATTTCAGCGAACTGAAGAACATTAAACAGCCGGTTTTAATTGGCAATGGGAAATTTGATCCTTCTTATCCTTTAATGAATTCTTATGTTCTGGAAAGAGAGATACCTAATTCAAAATTGATAATTTATCCGGATGCTGGCCATGGTTTTCTGTTTCAGCATTATCAGGAATTCGCACCGGAACTTTTAGTATTCTTAGCCTCGAATTGAAAAACGGGAAAAAGTTAACTCCGCAACAAAGCCTACTCATTATCATTTGTTAATGGTTTTATTTATCTTTTTTTATCGTTTCCTGATTTTTCCAAATGCATCTTTGAATTCCTAAAAAATGTGCAATTATTATTATAAATCTATAACAAAATTTACAAGATGAACGCCACACATCAAACAGCAGAAACAAAGTTTATTGAAGCAAAGGGTATAAAATTTGCTTACAGGTGCTTTGGCGCCGATTCAAAAATTCCTATTGTCTTTCTTCAGCATATTACGGGAACAATGGACAACTGGGATCCGATGGTTACTGACGGAATAGCGGAAAAGCACCAAGTTGTAATTTTCGATAATAGGGGAATCAGTTCCACAAGTGGAAAAGCTCCTGATAACGTAGATGAAATGGCTGATGATGCTATCGTATTCATTGAGGCCTTAGGATTTGAAAAGGTAGATATACTCGGATTTTCTTTGGGAGGATTCGTTGCTCAACGCCTGGCCCGTAAGAAGCCATCTCTCATAAGAAGAATGATATTAGCTGGAACGGGGCCACAAGGAAGTGTTGGATTGGATAAATTACCAGAAACTCTTTCAACAAGCAAAAAAAAGGTGGCTGGAGAAGGTATAGTTTGGATGTTTTTTACGGATTCCGAAAAAAGTAAAAAGAAAGGTAATGAATTCTGGACCCGCATCACACAAAGAAAAGAAGGCAGAGATATTGCAACAACTGGGGAGGCGATTGGAAAACAAATGAAAGCAATTGTGGACTGGGGCAAAGACGTTGATAAATCGTATCCCGACCTTAAGGCTATGAACTTTCCAGTTCTTATTGTTAATGGGAGCAGTGACAAGGTGATACCGACAGTAAATTCATACACACTTTTTGAAAATCTTAGCGATGGATGGCTGAGTTTATATCCCGATTCCGGGCATGGTGCATTATTCCAGTACCATAAATTATTTGTTGGTGAAGTACTTGATTTCTTGAAATAATTAATTATGGGATGGAACTACTGTTTCATTAACAAATGGGTTATTGCCATAACCAATCAATATTACTTCTAACCCTTATATAAAAATCGACAATATGACAGTGAATAAATTGAAATTGGAAAAGACGTTCAGTTTAGGTGGAGACCTTACTATTAAGCGCATAGGGTTTGGTGCGATGCGAATTACGGGTCCAGGAATTTGGGGGCCACCGGAGAATGAAAAAGAAGCCTTGAGGGTATTAAAACGGGCTATTGAACTTGGCGTTAACTTTATTGATACTGCTGATTCTTACGGACCCAATATTTCAGAAGAACTTATTGCCAAAGCCCTCTATCCCTATCCTAAAGGATTGGTGATTGGCACTAAAGGTGGTTTGCTCAGGACTGGTCTTAACGAGTGGCCAATTGATGCAAGTCCCAAACATTTAAAGGAAGTTTTGGAAGGCAGCCGTAAAAGATTGAAGCTTGACAGAATAGATTTATATCAACTTCATAGGATTGACCCAAATGTGCCTGTGGAAAAAACATTTGAATTTTTACAAAAAGCTCAACATGAAGGAAAAATTAAACATATAGGCCTTTCGGAGGTAGATGTTAAAGACATTAAAAAGGCTCAGCAATTTTTTGATGTAGTTTCGGTAGAAAACAGGTACAACATTAGTACTCGTCAATGGGAGGACGTTCTGGAATATTGCAATAATAATAAAATAGCATTTATTCCTTGGTTTCCGTTGGATGCTGGAAGGACAGATAATTTAAAAGCCCTTGGAAAAATTGCTGTCCGACATAACGCAAGTATGCGCCAGATTGCATTAAGCTGGCTCTATCACCATTCCAATAATATTCTTTTGATTCCAGGAACAGCAAGTGTGGAGCATTTGGAAGAAAACATGAAGATCGCTTCTATACAACTGACAGATTCTGAAATGCATGAACTTTCAAAAGTTGCTGATAATAAATAATAACAAAATAAATATCAATCATGAAACGTACAGCCACTGCAGTTTGGAACGGCTCAATAAAGGAAGGAAAAGGCGTTATCTCAACCCAAAGCCAAACGCTTAATAAAACTGCCTATTCATATTCCAGTCGTTTTGAAAGCGGAACAGGAACCAACCCTGAAGAATTAATTGCGGCTGCCCATGCTGGTTGTTTCACCATGGCAGTTTGTAATGAATTAGGAAAGGCAGGGTATATTCCAACATCTCTTGAAACAACTTGTACGATAACACTTGAAAATGGAGCGATAACAAGCTCACATCTGGTATTAAAAGGCAGTATATCTGGATGTAGTAAGGAAGACTTTCAGAAATATGCTGAGACTGCTAAGGCTAATTGTCCTGTTTCAAAATTACTCAATACAAATATTTCACTTGAAATTATGAATTGAGAAGCTAAAAACCACTGATAAACACTGAAGACTTTATAATAATCTATATTCTAAAAAATGAATTCTTTCCAGCAAATTTTCGATAAACAATTGGCCCATTTCAACACAGACCTCACTAAATCTTATGAGTGGCGAATCGACCAATTAGATCGTATGGCACGAATGATTTCTGAGAATGAAAAGATTTTTCAAGAAGCGATGAGCAAAGATTTTAAAACTGCTTTTGCTGAACAAGTATTTGAAACTGCTGCTCCGTTAGGAACTATTGCATTTACAAAATCACAGCTAAAAAGCTGGATGACTCCAACGGAAGTATTGCCTATTCCCAAATTTCTCACAGAAACCGGGCATACAGCCAGAGTCTACCGTGAACCTTTTGGTGTAACTTTGGTTATATGCCCGTTTAATGGGCCATTGTTGCTATCTCTGAGACCAGCGATAAATGCAATCTCAGCAGGCAATCCGGTTATCTTAAAAACAAGTCATGCCATACCGTCAACGAGTAATCTATTTTTAGATTTAATTCCAAAATATTTTGAGCCTGAGTCTTTCGCTGCGGTAGGTGGTAACCATGAAGCCATCACTGAACTGCTCAAACTCCCCTTCAACTTTATATTTTTTACAGGAAGCACAAAAGTTGGAAAGGTGATTATGCGGGCCGCTGCTGAAAACCTGACGCCGGTTCTTTTAGAATTAGGCGGCCAAAATCCTGCCATTGTTGACGAAACAGCAAATATTAAAGATGCAGCTAAAAAGATCGCTTGGGGTGCCACCGCATGGGCGGGTCAATGGTGCACCTCACCAGGGTATGCTTATGTGCATGAATCTGTAGCAGAAGAATTTGCTGGGGAAGCCAAGAAAGCATTAAGAGAAATGTATGGTGAGGACCCAAGAAAATCACCAGATTATTCTCGTATAATCAGCAGTAAGGATGTAAAGAGACTTGTTTCCCTTTTAGACCCTAAAAAAGTGATTGCTGGAGGTGAATACGATGAAGAGGCCAGATACCTTGCCCCTACAATTGTTTACCCTGTCACTTGGTCGGATAATATAATGGAGGATGAAGTTTTCGGCCCGATTCTTCCAATCATCCCTTACAAAGATTTAAAGGAAGCCGTAAAAGAAATCAAGAATCGCCCTAAGCCTCTTTCTGGCTATATCTTCAGCACCAATGAGAAGACAATTGATTATCTGCTGAAGAGCCTCTCATTTGGTGGAGGAGCAGTAAATCAAGTTAATGTATACCTGTATATAGAAACTATGCCATTTGGCGGCATAGGTAATTCTGGCATTGGGAGTTACTATGGGAAAGATGGTTTTGAAGCATTAAGCCATCCAAAGTCTATTTTGATTTCACCTGCGAATAAGGAAATCGAACATTTAATACCCCCATATACCATTGAAAAGATACAGGCATTAAATAAATGGTTAGAGTATTAAAACTCCGTTGACTCGTCTATACAATTAATATATTTATTCCATAATTCAAGACCATGACTTACGATTTGATTGTAATAGGAAGTGGCATTGGTGGGTATGTAGGAGCTATTAGAGCGTCTCAACTTGGGATGAAAGTGGCTATAGTGGAGCGTGCCGAGTTGGGAGGAATCTGCCTCAACTGGGGCTGCATCCCTACGAAAGCACTATTGAAAAGTGCACAGGTGTTTGAATACCTGAAACACTCAAAGGATTATGGCATAAATGTGAATGGTGGAGAAGTTGACTTTGGTGCAGTGGTAAAACGAAGCCGCAGCGTGGCTGATGGAATGAGCAAGGGTGTACAATTCCTTATGCGAAAAAACAAAATAGATATTATCAAAGGGTTCGGCAAATTGAAAGCAGGTAAAAAAGTAGAGGTGACAAATGATAATAAGGTCGAAACCTATGACGCTAAAAATATTATTGTGGCTGTGGGCGCAAGGTCACGTGAATTACCTTCCCTAAAAATAGATGGGAAGAAAATAATAGGTTATCGTGATGCCATGGTATTGCCATCTCTCCCAAAATCAATGGTGATAGTTGGTTCGGGCGCAATTGGCTCGGAGTTTGCCTATTTCTATGCAACGATGGGAACCAAAGTTACTTTAGTGGAAATGCTTCCCGATATTGTTCCAGTAGAAGATGAAGAGGTATCTAAAACATTGTTGAAGTCATTTACTAAGCTGGGCATTGATGTTCGTTCGGAGGCATCGGTGAAAAGTGTTGAGATTAGCGGTACAAGTTGCAAAGTGAGGATAAAAGATGCTAAGGAGGAAACTGATGTCGAATGCGATGTAGTACTCTCCGCTGTTGGAATAGTTTCCAATCTCGAAAACATTGGGCTGGAAGATTTAGGAGTTATTACCGACAAAGGAAAAATTTTGGTAAATGCTTTCTACCAGACCAATATACCGGGCATCCATGCCATTGGCGACTGTGTTGGTGGACAAGCACTAGCTCATGTAGCAAGTGCGGAAGGTATTATATGCGTTGAGAAAATGACAGGCCAAAATCCGGAACCGCTTAACTATAATAATATTCCCGGCTGCACTTATTGCCAGCCGGAAATTGCGTCAGTAGGATATACTGAGAAGCAAGCCAAAGCTGCAGGGTACGAATTAAAAATTGGGAAGTTCCCTTTCCTGGCGTCAGGTAAGGCAAGTGCTGTTGGTGCCAAAGATGGTTTTGTAAAGCTAATTTTCGATGCGAAATATGGTGAATTGCTCGGTGCTCACATGATTGGGTATAATGTCACTGAGATGATTGCCGAAATAGTGGTCGCACGTAAACTGGAAACCACAGCACATGAAATGATAAAATCGGTTCACCCCCACCCAACCATGAGTGAGGCTATTATGCAGGCTGCGGCTGCGGCATACGGCGAAGCAACAGACATATAGAGCTATTCCATATTTTCAATTCTACCTACCGCATTGAATTCTAAGTCATAGGTATGGTTGTCTTTTTTGTTTGCATCAAGCAAAATAATATCCATGCATTTAGTATAGGCTCCGCCTAACAACTCTGGTACCTTTCGTAGAATTAAATTTTTTGGGAATGTAAATATTTCACCTTCTGTATTAAAATCGCAAATGGGTACAAACTCTTCGATGGTATATGACCAATAGTTTTTGTGACCAGGGAAATTAGTATGATGCTTAGTTGTATAATCCTGAAATAGCTTCAATTCAGAATCTTTAAAGTGTCTGCCATTTTCTTCACCTTCATCATCAGGCTCGAGAACATACCATGTAATCTTATATGGTCCAACCCTTATTTTTCCGTCAAACCGGAAATTCGCTAACTGTGACTCATACTTATTAATAAAACATTATATCATTTGTTAACATTTTGTGCCTTGGCTAAAATGTAGTTTTGTTTGGCAATAGTAGGGATTATTTTTGACAGCATAAAGCTAAACGTGTAACTCTTTTATATTTTGATGAAATTTATTCTCTCTGATTATCAAATCGTAATTGTGCAGAATAAGGGTACGTTCACGAAAAATATACCAATCGGTATAAAATTGATGTATCTTTGCCTCATCAAAATAAAAAACACTATGTCAAAAGCAGATGAAACCCGTCAATTCATTATTGAAAAAACGGCGCTTTTATTTAATAAGAAGGGTTATTCTGGCACTTCAATGGCAGATATTACCGAGGCAACCGGGTTAACAAAAGGAAGTATTTATGGGAACTTTAAAAATAAAGATGAAGTTGCTCTTGCTGTTTATGAATATAATTCATCAAAAGTGATCAAGCAAGTTGTGGATGCTAAAAATTCAAATACCACAGCAGTTGACTCTTTGCTATCAATCTTTAATTACTATAGAATAAATTGGAAGACCACTTTTGAAAGTGGTGGTTGCCCTGTTCAAAATACCGCTGTTGAAGCAGATGATACGATTCCATATCTAAGAAAGAGTGTACAAAAGACCATTAAACAATGGCTAAATTTGGTAGCAGAAATTATGGAAATGGGAAAGAAGCAGAATCTCATCAAAAAGAATATCGATTCATTGTCCTATGCAACCACTATGTTTACCCTGCTTGAAGGTGGTACGATGATTGCCATTGTAAATGATAATCCTTCCTATTTGTTTAAGGCGATAGATAGAATCGAGTCAATTATTGACAATGAACTTAGAAATTAATTTATTTGCCCTTAAATATACCAGTCGGTATATTTAAGAAATAGTCATTCAAGAATATAAATTCAATTACAATGAGAACAATTAAGGAAAATCATTTCGGAATGCACACAATTTTAGCATTTGCCCTAATTCCATTATCTGGGTTCGCTACTGATATTTTTATTCCTTCGCTTCCATCCATGTCCCGTAACTTGAATGTTTCGAGCTCTGCGGTACAGTTGACAATACTACTATTCATGGTAAGTGGGGGGATTAGCCAGTTATTTGTTGGAGCTATATTGGACAGTTTTGGTCGCTTTAAGATTGGATTAGCTGCATTATTGACATTTGCCATTGCAAGCTTTGTCATCCCACTTTCAGGCAATATATACACCATTTATTTTATGCGCATTATACAGGGGATAGCAGTAGCATTGGTAGTAGTGAGTAAAAGAGCTTATTTTGTAGACATTTACTCTGGCGATAGATTAAAAAACTATGTCAGCCTTTTTTCGATTATTTGGGCAACAGCCCCTATCGTAGCTCCTTTTCTTGGTGGATATTTACAGGCTTCTTTTGGCTGGCAGGCTAATTTCTATTTTTTGGGTATTGTCAGTATTATTCTAACTTTCCTTGAAATTTTATTCAGCGGTGAATCTTTAAAGATTTTCCAACCCTTTAAATCCAAAACAATTATAGAAGCCTATTCGATCAAACTTAAAACAAAAGACTTTACTGTCGGATTATTTATTTTGGCATTGAGCTATTCGTTGCTGGTAGTATATGGCTTGGTTGCACCATTCATTATAGAGCACATATTCCATTATTCTCCTATTGTAACAGGATATTGTTCATTATTCTCAGGAATATTTCTTTTGACCGGTGGCATAACTTCCAAGATTTTAATCAACCGGTCATTAACTAAAAAGATTACTGTCGCAATAACACTTCTAATAATTCTTGCTATAGCCATGATAGGGGTTTCCTTATACGTGGCCAATTTATATACCCTAATCGTCTTTACTTTATTAATTCACCTGTTGGGTGGATTCATGTATAATACTTTTTTATCCTATTGCTTGGGACGCTTTACTAAGAACGCTGGGATGACGAGTGGCTTAGCTGGGGGAGGTAGTTTCTTTATCACTTCTGTGATTAGCTATAGTATAGTCAACTCTGTGCATATAAAAAGCCCTGCATTGCTCGGAGGAGCATATTTAGGTCTTGGTGTAGCGCTTGCTGTGGCATTTTTCCTCTTCGCAAAGTTTAGAAAGGCTTCTGAGTTAAAAGGCCATGACCAAGTTGAAAATAATACCATAGTAGAATTTGTATAAACAGTAAAAAACCACAAAAAATGAATAACACAAGAAAAGTAGCCATTGTTGGGTATACTCGTATTCCATTTGCACGGATAAATACCGCGTATGCAGAAGTTGGTAACCGCGAGATGTTGGAAGCAACCCTAAATGGGCTGATTGAAAAATATAAATTGCAAGGAGCATTGTTGGGAGAGGTTGCAGGAGGGGCTGTTATAAAACACAGTTCAGAAGGCAACTTGGTTAGGGAAAGCGTAATGAACACTAAACTGAACCCTGCAACTCCGGGGTGTGATTTACAACAAGCATGCGATACAGGTATTGAAGCTGCCATATACATAGCCAACAAAATAGCCTTAGGGCAAATTGATTCAGGTATTGCCGCAGGAGTAGATTCTACAAGCCAGGTACCTATTGTGGTCAGTGAAAACCTTCGCAAGACCCTATTGCATATACGCAGGAGCACAACCTTCTTTAAAAAGTTGAAAAACTTTACAAGATTAAAACTTAAAGATATTATTCCCGTAGTGCCAAATATTGATGAACCTAAAACCGGATTATCAATGGGCGGACATACAGAATATACTGCCAAACATTATGGCATATCACGTCATGATCAAGATATATTTGCCCTGGAAAGTCATCAGAAAATGGCTAAGGCATACGATGAAGGCTTCTTCGACGACATGCTAACTCCATTCATGGGACTGGAAAAAGACAATAATCTTCGCCGGGATACAAGTATGGAAAAATTAGCCCGTCTTCATCCAGCCTTTGATAAAGAACATGGTTCTCTTACTGCGGGCAATTCTACTCCATTTACTGATGGTGCTGCTTGTGTGCTATTAGCAACAGAACAATGGGCCGCTGAACATGGATTGCCCGTTCTGGCATATATTACATTTGCCGAAATTGCAGCCATTGAATATGTTGAAAACAAACACAACCTTTTATTGGCCCCAGTTTATGCTGCAAACCGGATGTTAAAAAAGGCCGGACTGAAATTACAGGATTTCGATTTTTATGAGATACATGAAGCCTTTGCGGCACAAGTACTAACAACACTAAAAATATGGGAAAGCCCGGAACTCAGTAAGAATTTTGGGTTTGAAGCTCTGGGTAAAATAGACAGGACTAAGCTAAATATAAAAGGTAGTAGCCTTGCTGCTGCACATCCATTTGCTGCAACCGGAGGACGAATAATTGCTACAATGGCTAAGTTATTAAATCAGAAAGGTTCTGGAAAAGGCTTTATTTCAATATGTGCCGCCAGAGGGCAAGGTGTAACTATGATATTAGAAAAATGAGTTGTAGTTGTAATAGAAAAAACCTAAACTTTAACAGTTATGAACTTAACTGACAAAGAGAAAGTAGTTGCTGTATTAAAGGGCTTTGAAACCAGAGATACGAAGCCGCTTCTCTACCTTAATCCTGAAGTATACATTCAGCACAATCCTAGCTTTGGGGATGGAATGAATGGGTTAAAAAATCTTATAGCCAACTTTCCCGACGGAGTTAAGGTTAATGTTCAAAGGGTATTTCAGGATGGAAATTATGTGTTTGTTCACTGGGAATATTATAAAACGAGCTGGCGGGTTGGTATAGATATATTCAGGTTTGAAGAAGGATTGATGGTTGAGCATTGGGATAACCTTCAGGCAAGGCAACCCCTTAATCCGAGTGGTCACTCGATGATTGATGGGTCAACCGAAATTAAGGACACAGACAAAACCCATGCAAATAAGAATATAGCAAAGGATATTATAAGTGAAATTTTTATTAATCACCGTTTTGAGAAACTGCTTTCACACTTCGAGCACAATTACATTGAACATAATCCATTTCTTTCGGATGATTTAACAGTATTGGTAGAAGCTTTAATAAAAAAACAAAAAGAGCCCGCCACTTTAAAATATTGTTCCATCCACCACTTATTAGGGGAGGGCAATTTTGTACTTATCACAAGTAATGGACAATACAAGGATAAACCTGCGGGTCTTTTTGATTTATTCCGGATAGAAAATTCAAAAGTGGCTGAGCATTGGATCACTATTGATGAAATTCCACCTGTAGAAAATCGTAAAAACAAAAATGAGAAATTTTAACCTTTAACGACTACTGTTATTTTCCCACAGGAGTGAGCTTTACCTCTACTTTTTTATTGTTTCTAATAACGTCTACGTATTGGAACATTCCAATTTTATCTTCCGTTAAAAGTTTAAGTAATTCATCAGAGGTTTCGATCATTTTATCATTAAACGAGTACAGAATATCCCCATCTTTTAAACCGGATTTATCAGCTGGGCTGTCTTTTACAACGTGAGTAATAAATAAAGCATTTCTATTTTTAAGCGCATGGATAGTACGCAACTTCGGAATCAATTCAATTTGTTGCATAGCTATACCCAAATAGGCTCTCTTAACCTTTCCAAATCGTATAAGTTGGTAAGCAATCTCATTTGCCGTATTAATACTAATGGCAAAACAGATATTCTGCGCACCGTTAATCATAGCAGTATTGACTCCTATAACTTCGCCATCAGCATTTATCAATGGGCCGCCAGAATTCCCTGGGTTAAGCGCTGCATCGGTTTGAATCATACTATCCATAATGTTGCCGGCTTGGGTTCTCATACTTCTTCCAAGGGCACTAACAATACCTGCAGTTACAGTATGCTGAAAACCAAGTGGGTTTCCAATTGCAATTACAAGTTGCCCAATTTTTAATTCAGAAGAGTTTCCAATAGTAGCTGGGGTAAAATCATTTGCAGAAATTTTCAAAATAGCTAAATCATTTGAAGGATCTTCACCAATTAATATTGCTTCATGCTGGCTGCCATCAAAGAGTACAATATCTAATCTTTTTGCACCATTAACTACATGGCTATTTGTAAATAAATATCCATCGGAAGAGAAGATAAATCCCGACCCTGTGCCTGACATCATCTCTTTTCCCTTTTTATCATTAAATCGTTCAATCTTTACAACGGAAGTTTTGACTTTATCTACCGCTTCGATTATGGTCTTTGAAAATAAATCATTCATAATATATAATAGTTTAGCACACTCAGAAGACGTGCACAGCCTTGAAATACTTGAATAATCAATTGACAGACCAATACAACCTCTCCTTTTCAATTGTAAAGTCATTCATTCTGACTTTAATTTCCCATTTGGATAATAAGCTTTTCAATCTCCTATATTACCTCCAATTAGAAATTATGTAATGAGAAAAAAGGTAACAATAGATTTTATTTTTTGGGAGTTTAATATGAAAACACCCCTCTAATCATTTAACCTATAAAGAAGTCTATATATGGATATTGGACATTTCTACATTATGAATTTCATTTACCGTACTCCATTCAGTATATGACTTATTTAATGTTTGTATAAAAACCTGTGTTTCTTGAGCGCCTGATACTGCATACTTCCTATCAAATACAAAGAATGGGACGCCCTGCACACCGAGTTGACGGGCTTCCTCAATATCAGATATTACATCATCGGCATACATTCCATTTTCTAAAGCAGTTCTTATTTCCTTCGCATCCAAGCCAAGCTCCATTCCTAATTGGGTCAATGTATCAAAGTCATCAATATTTTTTCCTTCGGTGAAATAGGCCTGGAATAGTTTTTCCTCTGCCTCATTCTGTTTGCCTTTCTGCTTAGCAAAATGGCTAAAGCGATGGGCATTGAAAGAATTGGCCACTATTGATTTATCGAAATTATAAGTCAGTCCTACCTTGGCAGCCATTTTAGTTACATGGTCATTCATTCCTTTAGCTTCATCTAAGCTGAATCCTTTATGCTCAGACAAGTATTGATGAATGGTTTTACCTAAGGTGGTTTTCATATCAGGTGCCAACTGATAACTCTTCCACACCAATTGAATGTTATCTCTGTCGGGAAATTCAATGAGTGCCTTTTCAAATTTCCGCTTGCCTATATAGCAAAACGGACACATAAAGTCGCTCCAAATCTCTACTTTCATTTTATTCTGTATTGAATTCATATCCGTCTTGTTTTAAAATTAACCGTTAATTATTATTAATACTTTCGGGAAATTATTTAAGGTAGACGTATGACAAAAGATTTTCCCCTACGTTTTGGCCACCAACTTATAAGCATCCATGATTACATCTTTATACATGTGCCCAAAGTTTGCAAGGCACCATGCTTTCAGAAACATCTTTTCATCGGGCTTTAGCCAGTTCAACGTTTTGACTAATTCTTTATAAAACAAAGCCCTGTCAAAGCTGACCTTTTCAAGGATTTTCTTACTTAGTTCATACATAACCGAAACTGATTTATTTAATTAGACGACCTAAGTTAAGAACATCCTTTTAGCTATTTGCATGTTTTAACAATTTCTAATGTAAAACTAATTCTTATTTCGCCTGTTCAAATTTTGGGCAATCAGCACACTTGACGGTTTTATTGCCTTGATAATAGCAGATATACCCTGCAACACTAATCAATGTTTGCTTTTGAAAGGCATCATTTATAATCTTCGCATCAGGCGTACTTGCTCTCTTTAAAGAACAAAGGAAGTTAGATTCTTTTACTTTACTGCAGGGCTTAACGGTCTGTGTCGTATAAATAATTAGATGTATACAATTATCTGTCATAGAGAAACTGGAATTAAGAGGGTGCAAAGATATTTATTCTGCAAGCGCTATACGTTCCGAACCTTTCAAACATTATGCTCATAAATAACAAAGGTGGGTATTATCCCACCTTTTGATTGAATAAGTGACCTCCATCGCCTACTCTCCATTTCATAATAAAAAGACTAACCTTACGGGACTACCCCTTTTATGTAGAATTCAATCTACGGTGCAAAGATGCCTCGATTACTTCCGTAAAGCATTATACAACATTGGAAAGAAGTTACATAATTCACACCACTACAAATAAAAAAGCCCCACCTTACAGGGTCAGTCTTTTTATTATAATGGATCCATCTAAGAAAACCTCAACCATTCCTTGGCTTATACTATTTCTCTACCTTCATCTGAAGACAGTGTGACTTCCATTAATATTTTATAGACACGAAATTAGAAGACATTAACTTAAAATACTTTCTATTTTCGTTGAATGTGCACCGAAATTAATTGCTACGCATTGGCTTCCGAGGAGCAACCTCAACTTTTTCCGATTGACCTTTTTTAATAATGTCAATCACTTCTTCGTTGCTTTTGTTCAATCTGGTTTCAATCCTACTAAGCAATGCAGTTTCTTTACCTATTTCATACTTCAGGTCTGCATCGGTCAGTTTTGGAAATTTTGCCTTAAGTTGCTTAGACTGAGCATCCCAGTTGCCGGTAATCTTAAAGGGTGCATTGTTTTTACTTTGTGTTGTTTGCATTTTATTTAATTTAAACTATTAGAAATTAATTATAATGCAAAGATGTCTTGATTACTTCCTTAAATCATTACATAACCTTGGAATGAAGTTGCATAATTCACACTCAATAACCACATATTCCGAGTGCAACTATCCCCGGAACAAAATTTAGCAATAAATATTTTTTTCACTCAAAGCCTTTTGATTATTTCGCTGGGTTTGGGGTTAAACCCTTATTCATAGCGGAATATAAGATGACAGATATAAAGGATTTTGCAACCATATTTAATAAGATCGCAATAAGCAAATCCGAGGACACCGTGTTTTCGGACTTCCTCGACATAAGCATTTGTGCTTTATCCGCCGGCAAGTATGAGGAGGAATATCTCTCCATAATAAAACGATATAAAAAAGAGGAAGTGAATATTCTATGCGATTTGTTCGCACACATGGTTATAATAATGGACAATAAAGGAGCAGGATTGACAGATTGCTTGGGCGAATTCTACCAATGCCACATAAGCAGGGGGAAGCATGGACAATTCTTTACGCCCGAGCACGTGTGCGATTTTATGGCAGCGACACTAATAAGCAAAGGAGATGAAAACAAAACTGTTTATGACCCCTGCTGTGGAAGCGGGCGCATGTTATTGAGCGCTGCAAAAATTTCGAGGCACAATTATTTCTTCGCAACTGACATAGATGCACGATGTGCCAAGATGACCGCCATCAACTTTTGCTTAAATGGACTGGAAGGTGAAGTCGCCCACATGGATTCTTTGGGCGGGGAACATTGGGGCGGGTATTCCATAGGACGTGTCTATGGGTTTGTACCTGCCATTACCAAGATTCCGGCTAAAGAGGGCATCATATACAATATGTCTCCCTTCCATAAGAAAGCAGAACCTCAGTTCAAACAAACCAAAGTCATAACTGTAACACAGACCAAAATGGATTTCTGATGGAACACGAAGAACATAATCCCATGAGCAAAACGTTCCCCGTAGCCTCCATAAGCAGGGAGGACTTGATGCACTCCGCCGTGGGTTTTACATTTAATGAAGCGCGGATGGTGAGTGACGAACAGATGATGGAAATAGCAAGGAGGCTTGGCAGGAATAGTTCTAACCAGATACTGAAGAGTTCTATAAAATTAATAGCGGGCACTGTAATAGGAAGTAAGAAGTGATGAAACAGAAGATATACCTGAGCACAAAATTTTATGCTGGCCGCCCATTCAGGGAATTAGAGCCAGAGGTTGAATTGAAGGCATTGCAATACCTGCTCAGCAGATTAGTGGAGCAGGAGAAATATGAAGTAGCAACAATAGCAAAGGAGCGAATTAACGAAATACAACAACAATTAATAACAGAAGCAACATGGTGCATATTGAAGGAGATAAAATTATCATTGAATTAGATGTGCCAGCCCCAAAGGCATTTTACAGGAATCTATTAAAGGATATACCTATCTGCATCCAGGCAATAGCAGAAACCGGATTGGATGAAAGAAATCCTGTGTTGGGCGATAGTCTTGTAAATTTACTTGAACTTTATATGGCGCTTCTCCCCGAGAAAAAGCAAATGAAAAAGATTTTTAAAAAGTGCAAGTAGCCTCTAATATTTACTTTTCGGTCCAGGCGGTAATTTGAATTCAAAAAGTTTAGAAGCGGGGACCTCCAGCGCCCTTGCTATCTGAAAAATCGTGCTTAATGTTGGATTTATCTGTGCCGTTTCAATTCTTCCTATCTGGCTGGTTGAAACGCCTGCCTTGTACGATAAATCTTCTTGGGTAAATCCAACCTCATTCCTGACTTTCTTTAGATGAACGGCAAATGCTTTTATTCCAGCCTCATCAAATAACTGTTTCCTGACCTTCCCTTTTTTGGCACCCTTTCTTTTCATGGTGCAAAAGGAATAATACGGGAAGATATTTAAAATAGCACATGTGCTATAATCTATTATATTTGCTAATCTAAAACCAATACAATTATGAAAAAGAACGTCACATTATTACTAACATTTCTCCTGTCTGGCAGCGTATCATTTGGACAAACACTGGTAAAAACTTATTATGACTTCGACCATAAAGAAGTCCATGAGGTGTATTACACAAATAATTATGGAGTAAAGAATGGTTCTTATGTAGAGTATTCCGAATATGGTGGTATTCTTACACAAGGGACATATAAAAATGATAAGTCAGTAGGGCACTGGATTATTAAGAATGAAAAGGGAATACTTTTGGTAGATGAAAATTATGATAATGACGGATATTGGAATGGGCAAGTGGCGAGATATACGGACGGGTATAAATATGCCCAAGAAGAATATAAGCACGGTGTCAAAAGTGGCCACTGGAAAGAATGGTTTCAAGATGAAACGGCATCTAAGGTGTATTTAAAGCCTGATGGCACCACCCAATTAGAGCATGATTACTATTATAAGAATGACTTGCAGGATAGCACAGAAAAATATTATAATCAATCGGGCGTGCTTTTAAGTAAGATAAACTATATGCAGGGTCTTAAAAATGGTAAAGCCATATTTTACACCCATGAAGGAAGCGGTACAGTATGGAAGTCGGGAGATTTCCGGAACGACACGTCAGTGGCTGAATGGAAAGAAGTATTCGATAACCAGAATCAGCCGGCAAAAATGAACAAAAGCGATGCTGCTTACTACAGGATAACTGATTATGGGGATGGCAGCAATACTAATAATGTAAAAGCCACTGACTATTATCTGTCGGGCGAGAAACAAAGCGAAGAGACATTGGGACCTGATGGTTTTGTTGGTTGGTATACTGAATATTACATGAATGGAACAATCTCCAAAAAAGGAAAGTACAAGTCTTTTCGGGAATTGAACAATAACTATGTGAGGGAATATGTTACAGTGACTGGTGAGGACTCAATATGGGATTTGTATTCAATAAAAGGGGCTGATTCGGTGAAGTTGAAATATGAAAATGGCAAATTGGATTCAACCTGGTCAGTGTTCCACTGAAAAATACTGCTACAATCGATTGCCGGTTCTCATCACTTATGGACAGGTTCCGTTTATGAGAGTGCAACTGCTTTCATCTGCACTCAGCATGAGAGGGTGCTCTGTAAAACCGAGCCTGGCAAAAGCGTCCTTCAATTCTGCGCTGGCATCAGCACCCAATGCAGAATCCAGTATATCGGCGTATACAGTGTCCTTATAAGGATTATTCCACCCCAAGTAGAGCCTGTTGTCATTCATATCCCTAAGAGACCACCTTCTTTTATCATTATCAATATACAACTTGTACTTCTCCATCGGTGAATATTATTTTACTCCGCCTGCCCCGTGAGTTCAGAAACCTTCTTCTTTATCCATAACCAGATTTTCTTGCCCACATAGGACTCCAGCCTGTCCAAAATCTCTCTTTTTTTGAATGTGTTGTTCGGGTCAGTGGTTATCTCTTCATCCCCGTTCGGATAAACAATCAGATACAAATTTTCCTGATGTGCATGAAGAACTTTTATCATACCGTCCAGACCGAACAGGATGGCTCCCTCACAGGGCAGGTCGTAGTGTTCCATTCGCTCGGCGAGCATGTCAACCGCTGACTTGTCGAGCGTATTGAGGAAGGCCTTGTAATCCCTGCGGGAGAAAGGATTGTTGATGCCAAAAAGGTTGGCTTCCCTCGTCTGGAGGTTCCAGAGTCCTATCTTGGTGGACGCCATCACGAACTTGCACCCAGGAATAGAATCCACCACACCTCCTTTGCTGGGTTTCGTATCCTGCTCAAAAACGTGAATCCCGTCAGGCGCGATTCCAGGGAAGTCATTCTGCGGGTTGTATGGTTCAGGCTCCTCATGTAAGTCGTTATCTTCTTCAAATGTGGCGAACTGTTCGAGTCTATCCATCTTGTCGTGTTTTATCTTATATATCCGGAGCAATCATGGTTTCCTATGCAGCCGACAGAACAAACCTGATATGTGATTAGGCTCCCCACGTTTTCTCAGGAAGAAGCAGGCAAGAGAAACACCCTACGGACTCCTCAGGACTCAACGTGGCTGGTGTAATGCGACGATATGAGATGAAAACAGGAAGACAGGTGCAGCAGGGTGTAACAGCATTCCTGTGAAGCAACCCAGAAATGCGATTAGGCTCTCCACGTCTCCACTGGAAGAAGTTGCCAAGAGAGACACCCTACGGACTCCTCAGAACTCAACGTGGCTGGCGTAATGCGACGATACAAGGTTACAACAGGAAGACAGGAGCAACAGGTGTCACCGGCATTCCTGCTTTAATAAGAACAGACAATGCGAGATGTGGTTACGCAAATATATCAGCAGGAATCTGACAGGGGTGCCCACTGGTCTCTGGATTCTACAAGAAGTAGCAAGAACAATATAAGGTGTAAAAATGTCCCGTCCAGGGTCTCTGCATTCGTCAGGGCGCCCACTGGTCTCCGGATTCTACAAGAAGTAGCAAGAATAATATAATATATATAAAAACGTCCCGTCCACTGGTCTCTGCATTCGTCAGGGCGCCCACTGGTCTCCGGATTCTACAAGAAGTAGCAAGAACAATATAATAAGTAAAAATCTCCCGTCCAGAGTCTCCGGATTCGTCAGGGTGCCCACTGGCCTCTGGATTCGTGAAGAAGTAGCAAGAAGTAACTAGATTCTTATAATATGTAAAAATGCCCCTCCCCTTAAATGACAAAACTTTTACAGTTCATTTGGGGTTTTGTTTCTCTTTTATGCCGACAAGTGCTGCAACCTGATGGTTGTCTTGCGGTAATATTTATCTCATCCTGCCTGGGAGATCCCAAACCCTGCTTCGACTTGCACCCGTTTGGTGTGAGCGGTCAGCGGTTGCGTCTAACCCCTCACTGCCGCCTCAATTAAGGGCTACAGGTCACTGACGAGCCATCCTGCGGACATGAACCATACCCGTCGCGGCGCCTCCTGGATGATTTAGAGCAGTGACAGTTTGAACCTCATTCGCCGGCAAGGTGTTTTCCCATCCGGCGGACAATGCCCCATACACCCCTGCTCCGAAACACTCCGTTCACTTATTTTGCCGTGTCACAAGCCTCTCAACCTTTAGTTCTAAGAAAGGTTGGAAGAAAGAACTTATCGTAATATTACCGCAAGTCGCGGTTTACAGTTTGGGTAAATTTGCCCAAATCTGAAACTATGTACATATAATTAAGGAAGCAATCTTCAACTTACACCCAAACGGGTACAAGTTAAATCGCAATACAAGCCCGTGTGTGAACCCAGTGGCACCTGAAAGGAATCACCTTACGGACGGGACAAAATTCACACGACGCAACGTAACGCGATAATTCATTTTAGTGGTTGACATTTCAACTTACGTGAATTCTGCGTAAGTTGGAATGTACTGTGGTAAACGGAATTTAGGCAAAAGTGTCCAAAATCTGCACTTGAAAACCAAGCGCTTACTTTTCTGACAACTCTGCTTGCTACCTGCCGAAGGTGCCCCGACACAAGTCTGAACCTTTATTCCTGAGAAAAGAAGTTCCCTTGTATTTTAACTTGTACCAAGGGTAAAAGTCGATAAACGCTTTTATTCTACGCATGAACCACTTCTTTCATACGGTGCCTGTTACCATTCCTGCGTATGGCTCGCCTCACTCTCAGGGGGTATGTTCTATTGAACGCTTCCTGGTTCATCTTGAAATGCTCTGAAAGGATACGAATGGTTTTTTTAGACAATCCTTTGGTGTAATGCAATATCTCTGAAACCTGCCCTTCGCTTAAATTCAAAAGGTTGGCAATATCCACCGCTTTCAGGTTATGCTCTCTCATCAGTGATTTGAGCAATTCAATGGGATCGAGTTTCCTAAAGGCACTATGCTCCGCATCCCATTTCTCGATTAATACGGTAAGCAGGTTTATTTCATCCTGGATTTCTTTGTTCCTGGACTTACCGAATACTAATCCTTCCAGCATATTGCAATATTTATCGTACTGCGCTCTCGAGGTGATAACCTTGTATTTAAGTGTTTCCATTTTTTATTGTTTAATAGTTACTTATAGTATATTGTTTTCCTTTCCTGCATAACTTAGTGTATTCGGCGTGTGTGCCTATCCATTTTACGAATAGGTGTACCTCTTTCTCCCCGAACCCATACTTTACAATCATCCTATAATTGTTTCCGCCAATGTCAAATACAACCCTTGATGTGTCTTTCCCTAAAATATCCGCCGAGCGAAATGTCTTCTTCATATCTTCCGGCATTTCCCAATCCGCTGCCTTTACTTTATCCAACCACTCTTCAAAAGGCACCCTGCTGCCGGAGTTATCCTCAACGTAGTCCCTGATAGTAGCCTCTTTTATTAAATGTACCCGCATATTTGTACGTGCAAAGATACGAAAAAGTTCTCTTTTGGCGAAGTTTTTATTTTATTTATTTATTATCCTCAACGGATGGAGTTTTCTGAGCAACCACCGCTGTGGGTGCACATACATCGCTCCAGTAGAGTTTTCTGTGTGAGTAAAAGACACCACAAATTTCTTATCCTATATAAGTAAAAAAGGAAAAACCTTACTATTCCTCACTGCCATTTTCAACCTTGTTCAAATCTGAACAAGGTTCTTCCCTTTTAGGCTAAAATCATCCTTATGGAAGCCCCCGGAAATCCTTTAGGGAAGCCTATTTCACGCATGCGACTGGAAACCAATTCCTAAAAACTTTCCTGTTCCCGCCATACGGAAAAGAACCGGCGCTATCTTCACGCATATCCTTGTAAGCCCCTGTTCATGGGGTTTTCGAGGTATATAAGTTTCTATTAATAACCTAAAAAAACAAACAGATGAAAAACCAGAAAGAAATCAATGCCGTGGTCGAATTTATCAAGAAGAACCCCGACAGCAGCACGGAGGTAATTGTAGTAGGTACCAAAATGGGCGACATCATGGTGAGGGGTGTCCTCAAAAACCTCCTCGAGGATGATGTTATCACGGCAGACCCCGACACCGGCACTTACAGCATTGCCGAACAATCAGTTGAAACTCCGGCGGCGGAAAAGAAAACGGAAACTAAAGTTTCGAAGAAAAAGGATGATGACCTTGGTCCTAAAACGATTTACCCTTCCAGGGACAATTCCAAATACAGGTTCGGCGAGCATCGCAACCTCCCGAAGGGCAGGCTGGTATTGGAATTGGTGAGAGCCTACGTTGATAAGAATAAAAAAATCAGTCTAAGTAAACTGCAAGAGGTATTTCACAGCGACGAAATACAGCCCCGCTTCGGAATTATAAGTGAGCTCAGTGCTGCCAGAAAATTTTCCAAGAACAAAGTGGATCGACACTTCGTCAAAAATCCGGAGGATATTATCAAGTTGGCTAATGGCACTAAGGTTGCGGTTTGCAATCAATGGACGGCAGAAGGGCTTGCCCAGTTGCTGAAAGTGGTAGCTGCAAACCCAATCGGTTTCAAAGTGAGCGTGGAGAAGGCCGCTGAGTAGTTATTTGCCATGATGTGAGGGGACGCAATCTTTTTTTGCGTCCCCTTTTTTATGGAATGAAATCAGCACAAATAAAAATCCTATCGTTTTGAACATACCATGCGTAAAGACACAAACAAATATGTCGCTAAGGGATTGATAACCCAATCGGATTATCAGTTTTTAGCGGAACTTGATCCATCAAGAACAAAGAAATACCTGCCATTCATCATAAAGTCCTACTTGGCAGATGCCGACCTCGACCAAATCAGGAACAGAGTAACGGAGTACGATACCTTATTAGAGCACAACCAGATTGAAAGAAAAGATATTAATTCTTTCAAAACCTTCCAGCAGCTTGATGAATATGTACAACAATATAATAGCATCAAGAGTACAAAAGAACTGAAGCGTGAAATAAAGCAACAGGCTCTTGTCATATTAGATAATGACGATCTGTTTATAGTCTGCCCCCAGAGCCACGATGCAAGCTGCTTATACGGAGCAGGAACTAAGTGGTGCATAACTGCTCAGAACGATGTGCATTGGGAAAGGTACTTCTATGCGCACCTTATAACGATATACTTTATACAAGTTCGCTCAGAAGCCATAAAGAATAACTTAAGCCAGGACTCTTGGAAAGTAGCTGTTGTCGTTTATCCTGACAATAGGATTGTAGCATACAATGCTATAGATAGAATTATTGGCAAAGATGACGAGGACACAGTGAAGGCGCTAAACTTGTACAATCTTTTTGAAACACTTGGCATTGAAAGCTCCTTATTCATACCGAGAGGCATTGATGAAAGGATGGTTGATTTCTTAGGCTATTCATTAAAAAGAAATCTTACTGAATTAGATTTATCCAGAAAAAACATCACAATAATTCCTGATACAATAGGGGAAATGGAAAAATTGGAGAAGCTGGATTTATCGGAGAACAAGATACAATCCCTGCCTGAAACTATCGGGCTTCTATCCAATTTAAAAACACTATACCTATTTCACAACGAACTTACCGCTCTACCAGAATCAATAGGTAACATGAAAGGTTTGCAATGGCTGGGTTTGAGGGGCAATCCTATAAGTAGAAGAACCTTAAGGGAACTGAAAAGGAAACTACCATATACAAGAATTTACATGGAAGGTAAAAAGGAACTTTTAATTTCTAATATCGCATGAAACGGAATAGTTTAGCAATAAAAAACAGCAGAGTTTTTCATCTCAGGATAAAATATGCCAATGAAAAGATAAGGTATCCTTTACGGCTCCATAGTGGCACCCTTGGTATTTTTACCAACCTGAAATATGCCGAACATTTTTTGAAGATCAAAGAAAAGCAGCGGTATAATTTCTTGGAAGATAAGCCGTTCAAGATTTATGAAATAGAGGAAATAGCGCTTAATTATTTCTGGAACTTTGAACGGACGAGGTTTTATGACCAATACGGTAAGTTCTACGGGGAGCATAAGTGGGAAGAAGAGGGCAAGAATTTTGATTGCAGGTTCAGGAAGGGCGATTTAGTCGGGTTTGTGGACGGTTCAATACTCCGCGCCGGCATAGTCGCCGCAGTTCCTCCCGACAAGGACACCTCACCGTTTAAAGATTATTATTTGGTACTCCATGGGTATGATGAATATTCCTGCTGCCGTGTGGTAAGTTCCAATGTCTTTCCTCTATCCGGTAAAATAACTGCTAAATATAAAAAGCGGCTGATCGAAAGATTTATGAAGGAACATCATAAAATAGGCAGGCTGAAAAAAGAGATTGAACGCAAATCCGATTTTACGACTTATAGAATCATAGAATAGTCGATGGTAATAAATGCCTTGTAGCTAATCGGCATCATTATTTTCATAATCCTTCTTCATCTGACTTCGCAGCGCAGCAACTGTTCGCTTGGCAACTTCGCACGTTTCATCATCCGGCTCGTCCATATCCCGGTACTTCTTGAATATGAAGCGTTGTAAATACAATACCATCTGGGCGCAGTCAATATCCCAGGTATCCATGAGCGTTTTAATCATCTGCATCTTTTTGAGTTCATGCTCTGGCACATCCTTCATGGCTATCGGGCTGTCGAATTCATAATCGGGTTCCCGATCCTCATCATCAAAAATGTCATCGTCATAAAAGTTTGTGTACCTGGCTACTCTTCCCATGTTATGCTGTTTATTCTTATATATCCTGATAAAGGGGAGGCTTTTCAACCGTTGGGCAATTGCAAGGCCTGATTGTGAATTTCACAGCCAGGAGAATTAGGCCAAAAAAGTCCCACTAATGCCATTAGTGGGATTAGAGCTGGTTACCAGTCAGAGAAGAAAATGGTCTTATTAAACAGTCCCAATAAGTGCAA
>Ga0206873_1127_pt1 | contig 24567 bp, 22 predicted proteins | sample Alteio_BWOrgCont_11_FD_152631 | JGI IMG/M metagenome (GOLD analysis project Ga0206873, IMG submission 152631) | Enriched cells from forest soil in Barre Woods Harvard Forest LTER site, Petersham, Massachusetts, United States -... | ecosystem: Environmental > Terrestrial > Soil > Temperate forest >...
ACCAGGACATAATATCCAACTTAATAGAACCTACCAAAATATTGGCCTGAGCTCTAATGGGGATATGGTTCTTATCATCTGAAATCCATACCTGCAAGTCATCATCATGCTTAAATATTCTGCCTTTTTGCACCATGGGTTCAAATACCATACAGCATATTTTCCCCACATCGCTTTTAATGGTGTCGCGCCTAACGAATTTTATCCGAAGGCTCCACACCACATTATCTACAATGGTTACAACACTGTCTATTTTACCGGGTTTTTCATTCGAATAATCAAAGGTGCGTGAATAATAAAAGGCCGAAAGCATATCCTGTATGTAAGGCGGTACTTTAATTTTTTTACCGGTACTGTTTACCATGTGGTAATCCTGATCGAAAAGCATATTCTGGTTTATTATAAAACCGCCTTCATTAACATGTCTGATAAAGAGAAGCGGACACAGAGCCTGTGCATCCATATAGGTTTCGTAGCGATCGCTTACTTTAAAAAAAACATTAACAGCTCCCGTGGAAATACCTGTTCCTACAATATGATAGGCTTTTTTCCCCAGCACCGGAACTAATGAGTCTTCAATTTTTATGGTGGCCTGTCCGGCATCTATAAATCCGTAGTGAATGCGATATACAAGCTTTTCCCCGCATTTAAACGCCTCGTTTTTTACAATTCGTCCCTTGTCCTGTGCAGCGGAGTTCATAAAGTTGAAAATTATAAAGTAGAAAGCAAGCCCTACCTTTATAAACTTTATAACTTGGTGACTTTTCACAGATTAATACTGCTCTTTTTCGTTGGGAAAATCCTTGCTTTTCACATCTGAAATATAGTTTGTAACAGCACCCTTCATTTCTGTATACATATTAGCATAGCGACGTAAAAATCGGGGATGAAATTCGTTGGTAAGCCCCAGCATATCATGTATCACCAGTACTTGTCCATCCACCTTATTGCCGGCACCAATGCCAATTGTAGGAACAGATGAGCGCTTGGTAACTTCACCTGCCAGATTAGCTGGTATTTTTTCCAAAACAATGGAAAAACATCCGGCTTCTTCGAGTACAATAGCATCTTCCAACAGTTTTTTTGCTTCGGCTTCTTCTTTAGCCCTTACTGTATAGGTGCCGAATTTGTATATAGATTGTGGTGTTAATCCCAAATGCCCCATAACCGGGATTCCAGCTGACAATATACGTTTCACAGAGTCTTCCACTTCCTTTCCGCCCTCCATTTTAACGGCATGTGCGCCTGATTCTTTCATTATTTTAATGGCAGAATTCAATGCCTCTTTTGAGTTGCCTTGATATGTTCCGAAGGGAAGGTCAACTACCACCAATGCACGTTGCACCGCTCTTATTACCGATTGTGCATGATATATCATCTGATCAAGCGTAATTGGCAAGGTAGTTTCATGCCCTGCCATTACATTAGAAGCTGAGTCACCAACAAGTATAACATCTATACCTGCATCGTCAATAGCCCGTGCCATTGAGAAATCGTATGCAGTCAGCATAGCGATCTTTTCACCCGCCTGCTTCATTTCCTGAAGGGTATGGGTGGTTATTTTACGGGGTTCTTTTTTTTCGACCATGAGGTTAAATTGAATTGACTAAGGTAGAAATAATTTAACAATCGATATTAACAGGCTTTATTTCACTTTATAAGCGGGATTCTACTTTCTAAAAAAACAGTAGAAAACCATTGACAAAGTATATAACACCAATAAATCCGGGTGCCATGCTAATGTACCAAATTACCTTTTTCTTTATCAACGCAGCAATAGCTGATAAAAGTATGGAAACTTGAAGAAATACAACTGCCAGCCCGAAAGGCTTACCATGCTTTTGGGCATCATCACGTATAGCTTCCAAGCCTTTTGCAACTGAACTTATTGTATCCTTATCAGCTTTATATTTTACAACATTTTTGGCATAGTTATCCAAATGCTTTTTGGTACTATCATACACCATACCGGGCTGCATAGTCAGTAGTTGTGTATGCAAATTATCTATCTGTATTTCATACAGATATTGCTTTATGCTTTTACTTTGATAGAAAGCCCATTGGTCACTGGCCTTTATCTGGCTTGACATGGATTTACCCCCGTAGTTTCCTCCGTTAAAAGCGGAAAGCGTGGCGCACAGGGAAAACAATATGGTAGTAATCGATAAATAGTTCAGCCATTTAGCTTTCTCCTTATCCGATTTTTCTTTCTCGAGAAATTCTGATTTTATCTCTTCCTTTACTTCTTTCTTTTCTTCTTCATTCATTGGGGTAATGAAATTAAAATACTATCCCTCCACTACCATATATTCCTCAATTGGTGGGCAGGTGCAAATAAGGTTCCTGTCTCCGGCAGCATTATCGGCACGTGCTACTGAAACCCAGAATTTATTTTCCTTCAGCCAATTTAAAGGATAGGCAGCTTTTTCGCGGGAATAGGGATGATGCCATTCTGTTGCAATAAGTCTTTTAGCCGTATGTGGGGCGTTCTTCAATACATTATCTGTTTTATCCGTTGTACCCGAAGCTATTTCATCAATCTCTGCATGGATGGAAATCATAGCTTCTACAAAGCGGTCAAGCTCTTCTTTACTCTCGCTTTCGGTAGGTTCCACCATTAATGAATCGTGAACCGGAAAAGAAACTGTAGGTGCATGAAATCCGTAATCCATAAGTCTTTTAGCAATGTCGGTTACATCTACTCCGGAGGTTTTCTTAAACTCATTACAATCTAAAATAAGTTCGTGCGCTACATTACCTTTTGTACCCCTATACAGAATAGTAAAGTGGTCTTGAAGACATACCCGGATATAGTTTGCATTCAGAATTGCATACTTTGTAGCGTCTGTACACCCTTGTGTCCCTAGCATACGGATATATCCGTACGAAATAAGCAATATGAGTGAACTACCCCAGGGAGCAGCTGATACAGCCGTTATATGGTTTTCATTCGGAGCAATAACGGTATGCGAAGGGAGAAATGGTTTTAAATGTTTAGCTACGCAGATCGGGCCCATGCCGGGCCCACCGCCGCCATGAGGTATTGCAAATGTTTTATGAAGATTCAAATGACACACGTCAGCGCCAATGTTTGCAGGGTTGGTAAGCCCTACCTGTGCATTCATATTGGCACCATCCATGTAAACCTGGCCTCCGTTTGCATGAATTATTTTAGTTATTTTTTTTATCGATTCTTCAAACACCCCATAGGTAGAGGGATAGGTAACCATCAGACAGGAAAGATTATCCTTGTTTTGTATCGCTTTCTCTTCTAGATCAACTTCATCAATATTGCCATTCTCGGTACATTTAACCACTATGATTTTCATACCGGCCATTGCTGCCGATGCAGGATTGGTGCCATGTGCAGAAGCAGGAATAAGAACTACATCCCTGTGGTGATCTCCCTTGCTGTGATGATAGGCACGTATTGCCAAAAGCCCCGCATATTCGCCTTGTGCACCTGAGTTGGGTTGCAGCGAAACACCTGCAAAACCTGTAATGGTACAGAGATATTTGCTCAGGTTATCAATCATTTTTATATACCCTTTAGCCTGGTCAGTCGGTGCGAAAGGATGGATATTGGCAAATCCCGGCATAGTGATAGGATATAGCTCCGATGCGGCATTAAGCTTCATAGTACAGGAGCCTAATGAAATCATGGAATGCGTGAGTGATATATCTCTGTTTTCTAATTTTTTGATGTAACGCATCATTTCCGTTTCGGAATGATAGGTGTTAAACACAGGATGGGTAAGATATGCACTGCTGCGAGATATGCTGTCCAAGGTATAATGTTCTGCAAATTGATTTACCTCATTCGGAATAACACTTTTGCCGGCAACGGAAGCAAATATGGAAATAATGTCTTCCACATCCAAGTGATTGGTCGTCTCATCTAAACTAATGCAAACCGTATTTGGAGCAGGATAATAAAAGTTAAATCCATGCTTTAATGCTGAAAGACGGATTGCTGATTCTTCCCCAAATCCTTCAGGGATGATAACTTCAATTGTATCAAAAAAAGACTTATTGAAAATAGTATATCCTAAATCAGCCAATGAGCCTGCCAAATAAACAGCATGGTTATGTACTTTTTTAGCAATATTTTTTATTCCTTGAGGGCCATGATAAACGGCATACATACTTGCCATGACAGCTAATAATGCTTGCGCAGTACAAATATTGGAAGTAGCTTTTTCTCTACGAATGTGTTGTTCACGGGTTTGTAAAGCCATTCTCAAAGCATGGTTACCTTCAGCATCCACTGTTACTCCAATAATACGGCCTGGCAATACCCTCTTAAAATGTTCACGTACAGCAAAAAATGCTGCATGTGGGCCACCATAGCCCAGTGGAACACCAAAGCGTTGAGAGTTACCTAAAACTACATCAGCACCCCATTCGCCTGGAGGAGTAAGGAGTGCAAGTGCAAGTAAGTCGGTTGCGACAGCTACGAATACTTTATCATCATGTAGTTTTTGTACCAACGCTTTATTATCTGCAGCTTTTCCTTTGGCTGAAGGGTATTGAAGCAATGTACCAAAAGCATTATCAGTATTAGCATTTTCCAGGTTTTCTATAACAATATTGATTCCTACCGGAGCAGAACGTGTTTTTAAAACATCTATCGTTTGCGGGAAACAATCGGAAGAAACAATAAAAGTATTCGCATTTTGCTTTTCCACGGGACGGGAATGGTAGAACATCAACATAGCCTCCGCAGCAGCCGTAGCTTCATCCAATAAGGATGCATTGGCAATAGGCATTGCAGTAAGATCACAGACTACGGTCTGGAAATTGAGCAATGCTTCTAACCTGCCTTGTGATATTTCAGCCTGGTAAGGAGTATAGGCTGTATACCATCCCGGGTTTTCAAGCACATTGCGCCTGATAACAGCAGGAATATGGCAATTGTAGTATCCAAGCCCAATATAAGAGCGAAAAACTTTGTTCTTCTCTGCCAATTCACTTATGTGGCTCGCATATTCATCTTCCCGCATAGCATCCGGTAAATTCAGGGGCTTTTTAAGCCGTATGGAAGAGGGTATTGTTGCATCTATTAATTCATCAAGGGAAGCATATCCTATTTTGTCAAGCATGTGCTTCACATCTTGTGAACGCGGGCCTATATGGCGGTAAGCAAAACTGTCTGTTTTCATTCGTTAGGGTGCTAAAAAATTTAAGTTCGCAAAGTTATAAAAATAGCCATGAATTAGTATATATATGACTTATGTCAGTTTAAATAACTGGCTCCTATCCTACTCTATTGACGTTTTTCCAGAAATTTTACCGTTAATTAATAATCCCTAACTTTGGTCTCAAATTATTTGGAGTATTAAATCCGTTACACGCTTAATCCTTTTAGTCACCCTACTGTTTTTATCAGCCAAAATGTTCTGCCAAACTATGTACAATGGCTCGGGAAGCCCAATTGGCCGGCATGACGGAACTACCGTTTATAATTCATCCGGCAGCCCTATTACCAGGGTTGATGGAGTAGATAATCTTCCTGCTATTTTATTTTACTTTTTTTGCTTTGCCCCGAGGCACTAAGATTCTTAACTTCATTCGGGGTAAGATACCTCCACGCCCCGCGTGGGAGCTGGTGAAGTGTTAATCCTGCATAGCCAACCCTGTCAAGGGCTTTTACTTTGTATTCCAACGCTTCAAAAATACGGCGGACTATACGGTTTCTGCCACTATGCAGGGTAAGAACAACAGAATCGTCTCCTTCATTCTTGGAGTATTCAACCTCATCTACCTGGGCAAAACCATCTTCCAGCATAATGCCTTCCCGTATTTTTTTCAAATCATCATAAGACAAGCGTTTGTCCAAACGTGCTTTATATACTTTCCTTACTTCGCCGGAAGGGTGAGATAAGCGGTTTGCCAATTCTCCGTCATTGGTAAGAATAAGCAATCCTGTTGTATTTCTATCAAGCCGCCCAACAGGATAAACCTTTTCCTCGCATGCCCCCTCTATCAAATCCATAACGGTTTTACGGTCACGCTCGTCAGAAACGGTAGATATGGCATCTTTGGTTTTATTAAGCAGGATATATTGCTTGGCGGCATGCCGGATTTTAGTACCTTCCACATTTACGCGGTCAGTAGATTTTACCCTATAGCCGGGAGAGTCAACCACCTTATCGTTCACTTTTACAAGCCCCATAAAAATTAATTCATCGGCTTTTCTTCTGGAGCAATAACCTGTATTGGAAATAAATTTGTTTAGCCTTTCGCCCTGAGAATCCTTATTGTCGTGCATTTTATAATTGTGGTAAGCCGCGCTTAGAAAGCTGGGATAGAAATTAAAGGACGTAAAGTTACAAAAAATGAAGGATTACTTTTAGAATAGTTTATCATACTGCTTATTAAATGATACATTCTTGATTGAAATAAAATATCTATTTTAGTTACCTTTCTTAGAGAAATATGGCAACACTTTCTATTCTTGTACCGGCCTATAATGAAGCCCAGACTATAGCTGAAATTCTTGATAAGTTGATTGAAGCTCCTTTAGGATACTCTCTGCAAAAAGAGATTGTTGTTGTTAATGATGGCTCTACTGATTTAACAGGGAAAATAATAGATGAATATATAGAAAAGTTTTTAAAAAGGACAGATAAAGCAGCCACACAAGCTTCTATTACAGCTCATCATAAAACTGTTAATGCTGGCAAAGGCTCTGCTATCCATACTGGAATTAAAATAGCAACCGGAGAATATATTATAGTTCAGGATGGAGACCTTGAACTTGACCCTCGAGAGTTTAATATATTACTCCAGCCAATTATTGAAGGTTATGCTGACGTTGTTTACGGCTCTAGGTTTATTGGTGGCAAAGCACACAGGGTAATGAATTTTTGGCATTCAGGAGGAAACAGATTACTTACTTTTGCCTCTAACATGTTTACCAATTTAAATCTTACAGATATGGAAACATGTTATAAGCTTTTTAAGGCAGATATTATTAAAGGCCTTAATCTAAAGGAAAGTCGGTTTGGTTTTGAACCTGAAGTTACCGCGCGAATTGCCAAGTTAAAAGACATAAAAATTTACGAGGTAGGTATATCATATTACGGTAGAACAAATAGCGACGGTAAGAAAATCGGCTGGAAGGATGCTGTCCGTACCCTCTGGTGCATTGTTAGGTATAATATTGGCAATTAGTTGTATTTACTATTAGCAGGAACTATCACTTCGTAGGGCTTAGCAGAAATTTACCAAATTCTTGCCAGTCCCAATTTCCACCATACCAACAACCATCATACGAGAAGATAAGTTTTAAATTCCAGGCAATACAAAAAAGAAACAACGAACCCAATACATACAAACGCAATTTGGTTTTCATAATATATTCAATGCAAAAGCAAAATGGTAATGAAAACAAAGTATAGAAGTCTACATAAGGACGACTACCATAACCACAGCCATAAGACCAAACCCACCAAGAGGAAAAGATATATGAAATCAAAATGAAATAAATGGCAAAAAATAAACTCCATCGGGAATAGGTTTTTCTCATACAAATAAGTCCCGCCAATATAAATAGTACCAATGGGCTATATGGAAATAACCCATTATTTGTTGAAAGCCATAAACTCAACATATGTGGAGTTAAAAAATTAAAACCTTCATTAGGGTATGAGTACATAAACAAATGACCGCTCAAATACTTCCAGTAAACCAATTGGGGAATAATAAGAATACCCGCAGAAAAACCAATTATTACTATTGGCTTAATCAAGCTTTTTACATTCTTCCAATCAGGTTGGTTAAACATAAAAAAAACAGGTAGGAATATAATATTAATCGGGCGGACTATAATAATTAAACCTATAATAAGTCCAAAAACAATATTCATAAAACCACGTTGTCCGGGTTTAAACATTAACCCCGAAAGGTATAGAAAGACAGAAAACAAGAAAAAGGAATAAACATGAGACATCCCTGTATCAAAAATGGAATAGTAAAATAAATTGGTTCCTAAAAATAAACTACTCAAGGCTATTATTGCAGTTCTTTTGGAAACATATCTGACAAGAAAAAGGAATAAAAAGATAAAGGCCAAATCAGCATAGAAAACACCGGCAAAGTCTATCATTTTATTATAAATAAAGGAAAAACCGTCTGGAGTATATCCCAAAGGCTTTGCAAGAAAATTAACAATCATAAAAAAAGGTACTTGCATTAGCGCAACCCCATATGTAACCTTAGTAAATATTTTATTCTTAGCGCTATCGACTCTAACCCCATTTCCCGTTTTTTCCCCAATTTGAGGAGGCAGTTTTTCTGCCTTAAAGTCATAGATAAATAGCGATGGAAGATATATATAGTACTCTGCTTTATCTGCCCAAATTTCACTGTGATAGGTGTAAATTTCAGCTTTACTGTGCCTGTTTATAGAAAGAAGGCAGCATACCGCATAAAAGCAGATAAAAAAACCTATAAAATATTTTGACTTTTTATTGCTTGAATTATTCTCTTGTATAGTTGCAGTACTCACTCGACTATAAGTTTACCTACGGCTACTTTAACATTATTCTGATTAAAAACTTCATAGAGATAGACTCCGGCTTCAAGATTACCTTTTTCAAAATGCCCGATAGACTGTCCGTGATTGATCGGCTGAAGTGGTGTTCCCTTAGTTATACAATCTCCGTAACTATTGAATATATTAAAGAAATAGTGTGATTCTATATCTCCCTGTACTAATATAGTGGTAGAAGTTGACACAGGGTTCGGGAAAATTTTAACCTCAGGGTAAATGATAGGTTGAGATGCAATGCCCAATGTACAATAACAAGTATCATAAAAGTTCTTTACGGAAAAGGGATAAACGTTCACAATTGAATCCTTTTTCCAGAGGCTTACCAAAATATCAAATAATCCCTGACTGTAACCGGGACTATCACTAGATCCCGCAAATATTACATTACCATTCTTTGCGGCAGCAATAGAATTTCCTTGGGCATTTACTGTACCGCCAAAAACAGTAGCACCCATAAACCAACCAGGAGAAGCCAAATGCTGTATATGCATACCATATACTCCTGACCCTGATGAATTATTAGTACCTATAGAAACATATGTCCCATCAGGTTCTTGTATGGCATCTTTGCCAATACCAACTCCGGGAAATGAAGGATTGTAATAGACCTGCATCCATTGCATACTTCCAACACTATCTGTTTTAATCATCATTTCGCAATAAGTGCCTGCATTTGTACTATCAGGAAGGCTATCTAAAGAGCCGTAAACAACAAAACCCTTATCAAGTGTTACACTAATAGAATTACCTATAGTTGAATGTGTGCATCCGTAAGTTGTATCTTTTTTCACAATCCCCTTATTATTCATCAATATAAAATAGACACTAGTATCTCCTATACCGAAGCTTGTCGTGTTCCCAATAATGGCATACAAAGAATCATTCTTCTCAACACATACCGCATTACCTATATCATATCCGGCACCTCCTATTGCTCTTGTCCATAGTGTATCCCCAATTTTGTTAGTACGAATTACATATACATCCCCATTACCCGCGCCATAACTATAGGTTTGCCCGCAGATAACAAAACCACTGTCAGCAACCTGTTGTATGGAATAACCAAAATCCCAATCGGAGCCGCCGTATGTTCTCTGCCATTGGAAATTGCCCATAGAATCTGTTTTTACAAGGTATATATCATATCCTCCTGCTCCATAACTGTCAGTAAAACCTACAAACGCATAGCCATGATCGAAAGTAGGTGTTACTGAAAATCCTTCTTCATTTTCCGTACCTCCGTATGTCCTCGACCATTCATATTTTCCCAGGGAATCTATTTTAACCGCATAAAAATCTGTATTCCCACAACCAAAACTATTGGAAGTCCCAATCATAATATATCCCCCGTCGTATGTGGGCTTTATCTGGTTGCATATATCGTTTTGTATGCCACCATAAGTAAGAAGAAATACAGAATCCGTTTGCCCATATAGGCTGAACGACAATACAAACGCTAATAGTAGAGTATAAAACCTTTTCATTACATTTTTACCTTAAATAAGCACGAAGATACTATATTCTTTATTCACATATACGCTAAAAAAGAGGTTTAGGTTGGGCAAGATTCCCTGCCTTTATTAATTTTGCCCTGATGCGCTATTTTGTACAACTTTCATTTAAAGGAACCGGTTATCATGGCTGGCAGGAACAAAGCAATGCTTCCGATACCATTCAGGAGATATGTAAAGCTGCGCTTGCTAAGGTCCTTAACCACCCGGTGAAACTTGCAGGAGCCGGGCGAACCGATACCGGTGTTCATGCTGAAGTATTTTTTGCCCATTTTGATTCGCCAATTGAAACCCTTTCTGATGAAAAGGAAAAGTGGTTACATAAATTCAACTCTGTAACGCCTTTCACTATAGCTTTTCAAAATATCTTGAAAGTAAAACCTGATGCACATGCACGGTTTGATGCATTTTCCAGAACATATCGCTACGATATTTATATTCGTAAAAATCCTTTTCTTTATAATAATGCCTTGTTTTTTCCATACCCGTTGGATATTGATAAAATGAATAAAGCCTGTGCCACGTTGAAAAAGTATAAGGACTTTTCAAGTTTTAAAAAAACACATTCCAATAATAAAACCGATACTTGTACAATAAAAACAGCAAATTGGGAAATGCAAGGCGATAAATTATCATTTACCATAACAGCAGACCGGTTTCTGAGGAATATGGTACGGGCTATTGTTGGCACTATGCTGAATGTAGGAAACGGAAAATATACACACGCCGATTTTTGCAAAATTATTGAAGGGAAAAACCGTTCACATGCCGGAGCTTCTGTTGCCGCCTGCGGACTATATTTAACTTCTATTGAATACCCACCTGAAATATTTATACCTTAACCATGTATAAAAAAATTATTCGTCCCGTACTATTCATATTCTCTCCCGAAGCGAGCCACTATATTGTGGTTACGCTACTTAAGATCGGTACAGCAATTCCCTTTGTAAGTTGGATTTTGAAAAAGAGTTTTTGCCTTACTTCCCCTGAACTTGAAACTACCGTTGCAGGCATTAAATTCCCTAACCCGGTGGGCGTTGCAGCAGGGTTTGATAAAAATGCGTTGGTATATAAAGAATTGGGGTATCTCGGTTTTGGATTTGTTGAAATTGGCACAGTTACCCCAGTAGCTCAACCGGGAAATGTAAAGCCCCGCTTATTCCGTTTACCTAATGATAAAGCGCTAATAAACCGTATGGGATTTAATAACCACGGGGTAGAAAAAGTTGCAGAAAGACTAAAAGGTAGAAAAGCCGGATTAATTATAGGTGGAAATATTGGAAAAAATAAGGAAGTACCGAATGAAAAAGCTTACGATGACTACGAAAAATGCTTTGAAGTATTATTTGATCATGTGGATTATTTTGTAGTGAATGTAAGTTCTCCGAATACACCTAATTTGCGCAGCCTGCAGGAAAAGGAACCACTTACTCAGTTACTTTCCGGCTTACAGGGTAAGAATGAAAAACACATTCAACCCAAACCCATCTTTCTGAAAATAGCACCTGATCTTACGAATGAACAGCTAGATGATATCATTGATATTGTAAAGAATTGCAAAATAAGCGGTGTAATAGCTACCAATACTACTATTTCCCGCGAAGGATTAAAAACGGATGCTACTCCATTTGGAAGTGGAGGCTTGAGTGGCAAGCCTGTTTTAAAACGCTCGACTGAAGTGGTAAGATACTTATTTCAAAAATCAGGGGGTAGCTTTCCAATCATCGCTTCTGGAGGAATTCATTCTGTGGAAGATGCTATGGAAAAATTCGATGTAGGAGCATGCCTTATCGAACTCTATACAGGATTTATATACGAAGGTCCTATATTGATAAAGCAGATTAATAAGGAAGTATTGCGCAGACGTAAACTGAAACAAGCATAGTTTTCAAATGATATCATTTCCAAATGCAAAAATAAATATCGGCCTAAACGTTCTTGAAAAACGGAATGATGGATACCACAATATTGAAAGTGTATTTTATCCCATTCATTGGTGCGATGCTCTGGAAGCTATAAGAACAGAAGGTAACGGAGATTTAAAGTTAAGCACCTTTGGAAATCCAATTGCAGGCACTGCAGAGAACAATCTTTGCACTAAGGCATATAATTTACTGAAGAGTAAATATAAATTACCATCTCTTAATCTTTGGTTGCTAAAGCGCATACCAATGGGTGCCGGTCTGGGAGGTGGATCTTCTGATGCAGCCTTCTTTTTGAAATTACTAAATGAATTATTTAAACTGGACCTTAGTATAGAAGAATTAAAAATCTACGCATCTCAAATAGGGAGCGATTGCACTTTCTTTATTCAGAACAAGCCTGCAGTGGTAAGCGGAGTTGGCAATATAATTACACCTATTGAATTAGATTTAAGTAAGTATTCTACCTACCTCGTTTATCCCCAAATTCATGTGGATACAAAAAGTGCTTATAGCCTTGTTACACCTCACAAAAAGCCCGACAGCCTACATGGGTTAGCCCTCTCCCCTATTCATACTTGGAAAGAAAAAATCATAAATAATTTTGAAGAACCTGTTTTTAAAATGCATCCGCAACTGGCAGAAATAAAAAACCGTTTATATAATGAGGGTGCGCTTTATGCTTCTATGACAGGCAGCGGCTCAGCATTATATGGTATATTTGAAAAAAATATTCATCCGGAAATTGTATTTCCTTCTTATAAAACATGGAAAACTTCCTAATAAACTAACATGAAAGGTCTTTATAATTTAGGCATACGACTATATGGGCTTTCCATTTTCATAGCGGGTTTCTTTAACGAAAAAGCCCGTAAATGGAGAACCGGAAGAAAAGATATTTTTATAAAACTTAAAGATGCGATTCAGGACTCTGATAGGCCATTAGCCTGGTTTCATTGTGCATCATTAGGTGAATTCGAGCAAGGCCGGCCTGTAATAGAAACATTCCGGAAAAAATTCCCATCTTATAAAATACTATTAACATTTTTTTCACCTTCGGGATATGAAGTCCGGAAAGACTATAAAGAAGCTGATTATGTTTTTTACCTGCCGCTCGATACTGAACCTAATGCAAAAAGGTTTATTGAAACAGTGAAACCATCTATCGCTATTTTTATAAAATATGAATTTTGGTTCAACTATCTTACCCAACTAAAAAATAATAATATCCCAACTTTTCTTATCTCAGCCAAGTTCAGAGAAGACCAATACTTTTTTAAAAATGCAGGAAGGTCGTTCAGGAAATATTTACGCTACTATACTGCGCTTTTTGTGCAAGATGAAAACTCTGAAACACTTTTAAAAGAATTCAGGATTAGTAATGTGATATTGTGCGGAGATACAAGGTTTGATAGGGTAATTAATATTTCACATGAGCCATTTCCTATATCAATTATTGAAAAATTTAAAAATAAGCAACCTCTTTTACTATGCGGCAGTACTTGGGAGGAAGATGAAAAGCTTATTTTTCCTGTATATGCCAGTTTAATTCGCCTTGGGCTAAAAGCCAAATTATTGATAGTTCCTCACGAAGTAAGTGAAGAACGGATCAAAAGCATTATAAGTAAATATCCGACCACTTTACGTTACTCTAAGGCAACTGAAAATAATACTGCACCTGCTAATGTAATGGTTGTAGATTCCATAGGCGTGCTTTCTTATTTATACCGGTTTGCTGATGTAGCTTATGTGGGTGGAGGGTTTGGCAAGGGCATACATAACCTTACAGAAGCTGCAGTTTATGGTATTCCTGTTTTATTTGGACCGAATTACAAAAAATTTATTGAGGCGGAAGAACTTATAAAAAGAGGTGGTGGTTTTTCAATTTCCACTGAAAATGGACTCGAAGCTATAATTTCAAAACTATTAAAAGATCCTGAATTTAGAAAAACTTGTGGGGAAGCGGGAGCTTCTTATATTTTAAGCGGAAAGGGCGCTACCGAGAAAATTATTTCTAAGCTGGAAGAGATACTTGGCAAGCATTATTGAATGCCGTTGATATACTGGCCACGATTATCCACATGAGGGCATTCGGGTTTTCTGTCAAATACATACTTAACTCCTATCCTCAATTCAAAGTTATGTCCATTTATTATCTCTGACAGGCTTGTTCCCTTAAGTGATAGATTAGGGTCTATAGACGCTACACTTCCAATAAAAGAAGGCATAATATCCCGGTGATAAAAAAGCTCAATAAACGGCTTCCACCGACCGAAACAAATTTTTTCAGCTCCTATTCCTGCAGCAGCAGATACGTGAAAGGAATACATACCTCCAATAGCATCGGGAAAAACGGCAGCACCTCTGCTAAAAAGATAGTCCACACGGGGGCCGATCAAAATATAAGGGATAAAATCAAAAAGCGGGTAGTTAACTTTCAGGTAATTATTAAATGAAATGAAGTTTGTCCGATTAGTATAGCCGTTTGCATTTACCAATTCCTTGGTTCCTAATTGATTGTACATAATCTCTGATCTCCATTGAAAATTAGGGTCGCTGAAAAATTCGGCGAGCAGGGCACCATTAAAACCCAATAAGTATTTTTCTTGTGTTTCCCATTGTTCATGGCTCCAACCTTCTTTTCCGTAGCTTATTCCCGCAGCAGCACCAATAGCATAAAAAAACTGGGCTCTGACAGAAAAGCCGGTTAAAAATAATATGGCTAACAGCAATCTGGACTTATGCATAATACCAATTAAACACTCCCAGCTTCAACGGCAGGAGAAATTTTCTTTATCAACCCTTGCAACACCTTGCCCGGGCCTACTTCAAAATATTGCGTTGCTCCGTCAGCGGTCATTCTTTGTATGGTCTGTGTCCAGCGGACAGGCGCAGTAAGTTGTGCTATAAGGTTACGTTTTATAGTTTCCGGTTCGGTTTCAGGTGAGGCATTTACATTTTGATAAACCGGACAAACCGGTTTGTTGAAAATGGTTGATTCAATAGCTTTGGAAAGCTCAATCCTTGCAGGTTCCATGAGTGGTGAGTGAAAAGCCCCGCCAACCGGAAGAAGTAATGCACGTTTAGCTCCTGCAGCCTTCATCAGTTCGCAAGCTTTTGTAACTCCAGGTATTGTTCCCGAAATAACCAACTGTCCGGGACAATTGTAATTGGCAGGTACCACAACATCATCTTTTATGGAAGCACAAATTTCCTCCACCTTATTATCATCAAGGGCAAGTACAGCCGCCATGGTTGAAGGGGTAGCCTCACAAGCTTTTTGCATAGCCATAGCCCGCTGATAGACTAATTTCAATCCATCTTCAAAACTGATTGCACCTGCAGACGTGAGTGCCGAAAATTCTCCAAGTGAATGTCCAGCTAACATATCCGGTTTGAAGTTATCACCTTGCAAAGAAGCAAGAACGACTGAATGTAGAAAAATTGCCGGTTGAGTAACTTTAGTCTGCTTCAGGTCTTCATCGCTGCCATCAAACATAATGTCGGTAATGCGAAATCCGAGAATGGAGTTACCTTTTTCAAAAAGTTCCCTTGCTTTGGCTGAGCTTTCATAAAGGTCTTTTCCCATGCCTTTAAACTGTGAGCCTTGTCCAGGATATATATATGCTTTCTTCATATTACTATGTTTTCAGATTTAAAACTATTTACTACTTCATATCAAGCGGCGAAGGTAGGAAAAAGGTGTATTCTTCAATGTGTTTTCAGGTAGGCTTCTACACGCTGCTGCACATTTTTTCGAATATTCATGTAAAAAAAGTTATAGTCATAAATATGATAGCCGGTGCGGAAAGTTCTATAACCTTTATCTACCGGAGCGCTGACAGTAAGCACTCCACCCCTTATAGCAGTGGCTACTTCATGTGGTTCTACTTTCTTAAACGAATAGTTTACACTACCCAAGTCAGAGCTCGCATCTATATAACCGGTATCCGGCTTCCAGGTTAAAGGATTAATGCAAACACCTGCAAAAAATTTACTCAAGGAGCTGTTTTGTCCATTCATTTGTACCGTATTCCATGTAATATAACCACCTGTCTGTGTGGCAGAATCACAAGGTTTTAAGTTTTTAAAATAATCTTTTTGAATATGATATCCCACCAGATATGCTGCCACCATTCGTTTTCTCAAAGCAGTGGTATCTACAAATTCTTGTAAAAGCCGGTATGCCATCAGTGTTCCCTGACTATGACCAGCAATAATAAAGGGTCGCCCCTGATTGTAATTTTTAATATAATATTGAAAGGCTGCGCGAATATCTGTATATGCCAATTGAAGAGCCTTGCTCCCACTTCCTGTTCCTGTCTTATCATAAAAGCAAGCAAGGGTGCCTTGCCTGTATCGGGGTGCATAGATTTTACACGAACCGTTAAAGGCCCCCGCTTGCACCCGCACAGCAGTACTTTCAATCAATTTATTCAGTTTTTTATTATGAATATCCGCATTCCAGTTACTACCGCTGAAATCAAGAGTTGGATAAATATAAAATACATCTACCGGAGCAGTGGACTGCATATCTTTTTCTCCGGAATTGGGCGGTACTGTATCAGAGGCATTATGTGCAGTTGGAAGGCATGCCCAGGAATCAGGCTGACTATAATCAGGGACAGGTGGATGCGTCTCATTATCAAAATCACTCCAAGGCTTGCAGGAGGCCAAAACACAAAGAAGAAACAGCACAATTCCTCTCTTTAACAATTCCATTTAACATAGATTAACATGGACGCGAAATTACAATTTAGATTTATCTGTCAGAAATAAGATTTTTTATACATTTGCAATCCAAACTCCATAATATTAATTACCATGAGCAACTTTCAACAAGAATTAAACAAAAAGCTGGAAAAGTATAGTTTATTAAAACACCCTTTTTACCAACAATGGTCAGCAGGAACATTAAGTAAAGACGCATTATGCGGATATGTTAAAGAATATTTCCACCTAGTGAAAGCTGTTCCTGACATGGTTGAAAAGATATATCAATCAAACCCTACCCCAGAAATGAAGGCTAATATGGAAGATGAAAGAAGCCATATCAAATTGTGGGAAAATTTTGCTGAAGGCATGGGTATCTCCAAGAAAGAATTGCATGAATATGCTCCATCGGATAATACTATTGATGCAGTAAACCGATTATTGAGCCTTATGGGCAATGCTACAGAAGGTAGCGCTGCTATGTATGCTTACGAAGCCGATATTCCTAAAATAAGCCTTTCTAAAATTGATGGACTACGTAAGTTTTATGGTATTACCGATTCATCTACATTAGAATATTTTACTGAACACGAAACTGCCGATATTGAACACGTAAAAGTATGGCAAGCTATGATGGCAAATTTTAATGCAAATCAAGAAGTAATGGCCTTAAACAGTGCAGAAGAAAGCTTGAAATCGCAAAATGCCGTTTTGGATTCTGTTTGCGAACGTTACATGTCCATGGCTCATTGCTAAATTTAACTTATCTAACACAACATGGCAACTGAAGTAAAAAAAGCCCCTACTGCAAAGAAATCCCTGAAGGCGGTTGAGCAAAAGCCTCGTATGAGTTTTGCATTCGAGCGCAAGAATTATATGATTCTGTTGTTTGGTATATTTCTTATAATAATAGGATATGTATTGTTGGCAGGCGGCGGAACCAAAGATCCTAACCAATTCAGTTATGAGTTGTTTTCGACTCAACGTATGGTTACGGCACCCATTATTTTAATGCTTGGGTATATAACCATTGCCGTTGCCATTATGTATAAAGAAAAGCCAAAACACCAGGAACAACCTCCTGTTTCGTAATAAACTTTTATTTATTTTCTATTGATCACCCTGTCTCGTCTAGCCTATGGCAAGATAAGATGGGGTGGTTTGTTTTGATTCAGAGCTCGATCGAGCCATTATAATGGCTGATGAGTATTTATATATATCAGTAGTGCAAGCGAACCGATTAGTAACACGATCCCAATAATACTTACTACAATCCCCGTTTTTGCACTTCTATGATATGTTTCACTTTTCAATCCTATTATACTCAAAATTAGTCCAGGTATAGCTAAGGGCAAAAAATAAAGGCCTACTATACCCAATACCTTTCCAGTCTTTGCATAACCGTCATATTTACTGCTTCCTGCATCTGTCGCAGTACCGTCATGTCCCGGAATACCATCATAGACTGTAGCTTGAGAATAGGATATATTTCCGGAAGCATTGGCCCCTTGCATTCTACCAATTACCATCGGGGTAAGATGGGCAATGCTGATTTTCTTTTGTTTTGTCTCAGGAACAACATTTTCAGAAGAAATAGAAAGCACAGCTTTAGCATAAATTCCCTCTTTCTCTTTATAGGATATAGTTTGATTGTTTGTCTCTGAGGCCACAATAGCAGGCAATTCAGGTACTCTATGAGCAACGGAATTAAAATAATATCCTTTAGTATACTTCCTTTTATTGAAAGAAGATGCTATCTTGTTTCCCGAATTGCATGATGCAAAAAGGACTACTGACAATATTGCAGCAGTTCGTTTTAGGGTATTTATTTTAAAATTCAAATTCCTGCCGATAAGATTGCAATAACTGCTATAATAACTATTATAGCCAGTACAATTGCAATTATACTAAGTATTAGTCCGGCGAGTGCAAGGCCATGTTTCCTTTCGCTTTTCAAGCCTATTGCACTTAAAATCAGTCCGGGTATTGCTAATAGTATACCAAATCCATCAACAAAGAAAAATATAAGGCCAACTAGGCCAAATATAAATCCAAGTGTTGCATCGAGGTCATATTTATCGTTTCCTCCATCTGTTGCAGTGCCTCCATGACCCGGAATACCATCTTCCATTGTGAGTTGAGAATTCCAAGATATATTCTCAGTAGTATTTTTTATAAAAGCCTTTTGTACCTTGCCAATGATAATTTGTGAAAGATGCGATACGCTTATTTTCTTTTGCTTTGCTTTAGGAACAACGCTTTCAGAAGAAACAGAACGCACAGCTTCAGTATGAATTGCTTCTTTCTCTTTATAGGATATAGCTTGATTGTTTGTCCCTGATGCCACAATAGCAGGCAATTCGGGTGCTTTATGAGCAACGGAATTAAAATAATATCCTTTGGTATATTTCCTTTTTCCGAAAGAAGATACTACTTTATTACCCGTATTGCACGAGGCAAAAAGGGATGCAAGTAAAATTGCAGTAATTAATTTAGAGCTATTTATTTTCAAATTCAATTTATTTACTGTATAACCTAAATCAAATATACATAATATATTAGAGCCCTAATTTATTGCCAGTATGCCCCTATAGCATAAGGAGGTGATGACGTGTTTCCCGTGAGATCAATCGGATAGTTTGCTCCAACAGTTGAATTGCCAGCCCCTGAAGCCGGTGAACCTCCATTCAGAATGTAATTATCTACTCCGGGATTAACAAAGGAAGGATCTTGAAAGACACAAGAAGTAAAGTGGTTAGAAGGAAAGGTATGCTGTGTTTTGATAACGCAATTTTCAAAATAGTAGTTCATAGTATCATTCGTAGCTGCGGAATCTAACTGTACTTCTTCTGGCAATGCGCCGTATATAATACAATTTCCAAAAAAGGCATCTATAGGACGCCTGATATCAAGCCCTGAACCGGCTGCTAAATAATAATCATTTATGTATAAAAGCGATGAACTCCTTTGTCCAAAGGAATTGACAACGCCCCAATAATCGGCAAAGGTACATTGGTAAAAGTGGTACCTTCCTCCATAAAGTAAGGAAACGCAAGCACCTTGGCAATCGGCAATAAGGCAATTATTTGCAACAACCGGAGCTCCTTCCCCAACAAACCCGTAGCTACTCATACCTTTTATGATAGTATGATCCATTGTGAGGGCAGGTTTAGAACTACCTGGTGCTACAGTATCCACTTGGATACCTGTTGTTCCATTTTGCATGACAGCCCAACTAATATTGCAAGCTAAACTTTTATAAAGAAGAATTCCATACCACTGGCCGGGAAGATAATTATAGCTCGGCTCCAGCCTGTCTCCCGAAAACGTAACAGGGTTTGATGCAGTTCCGATAACATTTAAGCTCGCCGCACTATCAACTATAAGCGCAGCATTATTATGAAAATATACATGCGTCCCCGCTTGTATGGTAAATGTGCCGGCAGAATCAAACAGATATCCAAAAATCACATGAGGCCTGTCATTTTTCCATACGGTGCCGGGGTGAAGAGTAGAGTATGCCGGACCTGTTGCAGGAAAAATATTAGGCATATAATAATAGGCATTCCATCCAAAGGCCCATAGATCCACCCATTGTGAATTGCCATTAGTAGTAAATACCAGTGAATCTTGAATTAATGCCGGGTTATTTGTACTTTGTTGATTAATATTTACCTGTACAAATACATAGATGCTATCATTAGCCGGAATTTTAATATTGCTAAAGTTGGTGCCTGCCACCCCATCTACATTTATTTCATAAGGAGAAGTATATTGCCCTGCCAGTTTAATGGATGAAACCACCACTGCCTGGTTGTTATAATTATGCACAACAAAAATCCGTATACTCGAGCCGGTAGTTCCGGTAGCGAATACCGTATCGAAAAAAAGTAAATTGGCAGAGAACGAAAGCTTAGCAGAAGAACTGGTAGTAGTCATCTCCTTTTTACATTGAAGAAAAAACAAGGACAGCAGTAGCAACACCGTTATTAGCGGATATCTAATAATACGCACTGAAATAGGAGTCTTGACAGACGGGGTTGATTGCATATCACTCATAGCTCCTGAAAACGGAAATAAAACTAAAAAATTGTTTTAGTAGGGATTTAAATAAGCAATCAGGATTTTTTGCGGGTGTTTATTTCATCCCTTATTCTCGATGCTCTTTCATAGTCTTCCTTGTCAAGTGCCTTTTGCAATAGGTCTTTCAGCTCATCTGCAGTCTTTTTACGAAAGTCTTCATCTTGCTTTTCCGCCATTTTTTCAACCTTGGTATCTTTTCCGGTACCTTCTTTTGCCGCTTCATCATCCATAACAATTCCCGCTGAATTGAGTATAAACTCATAGGTATAAACAGGGCAGTTAAAACGGACTGCAAGAGCTATTGCATCAGAGGTGCGGGCATCTATTTCCACTTCCTGATTATCGCGGGCGCAAATGAGTTTGGCATAAAAAATACCTTCCACCAGGTTATAAATAATAACTTCTTTTAGTTTTATTTCAAATGTTTCAGCAAAGTTTTTGAATAAATCGTGGGTAAGAGGCCTGCTGGGCTTCATATTCTCCATTTCAATGGCTATGGCTTGGGCTTCAAAACCGCCAATAATAATGGGCAACCTGCGCTTGCCTTTGGCTTCATTAAGTAACAAAGCGTATGCGCCCGACTGGGTTTGGCTGTAAGATAAACCTACAATATCCAAAGGTATTTTTTTCATTTCCAAGTCGTCAGGCTTAAATCGTTATATAGATGCAAAGTTACCAATTTTTAAAAATTAGTGAGAAGATTTTAACTGTTTCACTGCTTCTGTAAGTTTTGGCACCACCTGAAACGCATCTCCAATAATACCATAATCAGCTATTTTAAAGAATGGGGCTTCTTTATCAGAATTGATCGCTACTATCACTTTCGATGAACTAATACCTGCCAAATGCTGTATTGCTCCTGATATTCCAATAGCTATATAGAGATTTGGGGAAATAGTAATACCTGTTTGCCCCACATGTTCATGATGTGGCCTCCAGCCCATATCAGCTACTGGTTTGGAGCAGGCTGTAGCGGCACCTAATGCATCGGCCAAATCTTCAATTATACCCCAGTTTTCAGGGCCTTTCAGGCCTCGTCCGCCCGAAACCACTATTTCAGCTTCAGTAAGCGCTATTTTACCGGATGTCTTCTTAACCTCGTTCAGTTTTACATTAAAAAGTGTATCAGCAACCGCAGGATTAACTACTTGTATACTTACACTAACATTATTCGCAACTATATAGTGGGAATTCGGAAATACAGAAATAATTTTTATCTCGGAAGAAATCTCCACATCAGTGAAACCTTTGCTGGAGAAACACTTTTTACGCACCACAAATGGGCTGGTAGTGCCTGGTAGTGCTATGGCTCCTGAAACAAGCCCTGCTTTTAGTTTTGCGGCAAGCCTCGGTGCAACTGATTTGCCCGAATAAGTTTGGGAGAAGATAATAATCTTTGCATTTTCAGAAGTGGCACAATCAGCCATAACAGCAGTATAGGCACTTGGGCAAAATGTTGAATATTTGCTGTCATTGACATGAAGCAGTTTTGAGCATCCATATTCCCCGGCTTTTTTCAGTTCATCATCGGTTACAGGGCCAATTGCCAAAGCAGTAACAGTATCGTTCGTAGTTTTAGCTAATTCAAACGCATAGGTCATCGCTTCAAAAGATGGCTTTTTAAATTTTCCTTCCCAGGTCTCGGCGTATACAAGTATCGGCATTGTGTATTGTTTTTTATTAAATAATTTTAGCTTCTGTATGCAGCAATTGAATAAGCTCTCCGGGGTTTTCCGGTGATATCATTTTACATTCCCCTTTTGGAGGAGGGTTTTGGAAAGCCACAGAAGACGTAGGTTTTAAAATACCTGTTGGCTCTGTTACCTTAAGTGGTTTAGTTCGTGCACTCATAATACCACGCATGTTGGGAATACGTGGCTCTGCAAAGTCCTTTTGTGCACTCACTACAAAAGGCAAATTAACACTTACTATTTCTTTTCCACCGTCAATTTCCCGCTCCAGTGTAGCGGTTGTTCCGGCTATATCAAGTTTAGTGGCAATAGCAACGGAAGGGAATTCCAAAAATTCGGCTACCATAGTCATTACCTGACAACCGTTATAATCAATGGATTCTCTTCCACCAAAGATAATGTCGTATTTTTCATTTTTAGCTATGGCCGCAATTTCTGAAGCTACGAATAGTGCATCCGTTGGTTCGGCATTTATGCGAATAGCGTCATCGGCACCAATAGCAAGAGCCTTACGCAAGGTTGGTTCGGTAGCAGCCGGGCCTAAATTCAAAACAGTTACCGTTCCACCCAACGATTCCTTAAGTTCAAGGGCGCGTGTAAGCGCCATTTCATCGTAAGGGTTGATAATGAACTGTACTCCGGCAGTATTAAAAGCCTTTCCGTCAGGAGTAAAGGTTATTTTGGTCGTTGTATCAGGCACATGGCTTATGCAGACTAAGAATTTCATTTATCGTATTGGATTTTTAATGATAGAATTTTGAAGGTTCACAAAAGTAATGAAAAAATGCCCCGAAGCAGAGTTTTTCTCGCTACCGGGAATAACCCCGTTTAAAATCAACTATCATAGGAAAGCAGAAGTAAGCGCATTAGCCTCAAATCCATGCCATCTAAGCTCAATTTTGGCGTATAACAGTATTTAACATTCTCGGTTTATACATATTCTTTATGTTTGTAAAAAAATAACACTATGATTAAGCACCTACGCCTCCTCGCCCTTCTTTTTGCAGGAACAGTACTATCGTTCCCTGCCATTGCTCAATTTGGCTCTAAACCGGCTAAAAACTGGCAAAACAAAAGCATTGAAAAGGATAGTGTTTATGGGACAGGCTCTGATGAAGCGCTTGACTTCCTAAAAGCAAACGGTATGAAATCAACCCCGGTGGTGGTTGCTGTAATTGATGGAGGTGTTTGTATCACCCACCCGGCTTTAAAAGATAATATCTGGACAAACCCGAAAGATGATTCGCATATTAAGCCCGGCAGTGGTTATGTGAATGATATACATGGATGGGATTTTATCGGCGGAAAAGACAGCGATGTAAAACAAGAAAACCTGGAGTTAACCCGTCTTTATAGGGTTTATAGCAAGAAATATGCTAGTACTAGTGCCGATAATGTCTCAAGTAACGATAAAGCTGAATATGCTAAATGGTTAAAGATTAAAGCCACCTTTGAAAAAGACCGTGACGGCTATCTGACTTCTTATAATAGCCTTAAGGGGTTTGTAGATACAATTGCAATTATGAAAGGACTGCTTGGAAAAAGTGACTTTACAAAAGAGGATGTGACCAACTATGTTCCTTTAGATAGTTCTATAGCAAAGGCAAGACGAAGAGAAATACGTAATTTCAACAGGTTTTCATTTATGATGCAAGGCGGTGCAACAGCGGATAGCTTGGTTAAAGCGGTTGGAAAAATCGAAGAATTTTTCACACCATTCCTGAAGTATCAATATAATGTAGATTTCAATCCGCGCTATATAGTTGGCGATAATTATGAAGATGCTACCCAGCGTTATTATGGCAATAATGATGTAAATGGCCCAACTAATGTACATGGTACTCACGTAAGCGGTATAATAGCCGGTGCCCGTACCGGCAAACCCAATGCACAGGAAGGTATTGCCGATAATGTAAAAATACTAGTGGTTCGTACAGTTCCCGACGGGGATGAACGTGATAAGGATGTTGCCAATTCAATACGCTATGCCGTGGATAATGGAGCCAAGGTTGTAAATATGAGCTTTGGCAAGGCCTATTCATACAACAAAAAAACAGTGGATGAGGCTGTAAAATATGCCGAAGATCATG
>Ga0206873_1128_pt1 | contig 24191 bp, 28 predicted proteins | sample Alteio_BWOrgCont_11_FD_152631 | JGI IMG/M metagenome (GOLD analysis project Ga0206873, IMG submission 152631) | Enriched cells from forest soil in Barre Woods Harvard Forest LTER site, Petersham, Massachusetts, United States -... | ecosystem: Environmental > Terrestrial > Soil > Temperate forest >...
CCGCTGTGTTGCGGCTGGATTTCCATTACTTTTAATTGGCGTGATTCTGGGTGCCATCTGGGCCAACGAAGCCTGGGGCAACTACTGGAGCTGGGACCCCAAAGAATCCATGAGCTTGGTTACACTACTCGGTTATGGCGCGTATCTGCACATGCGTATCAACGGCGAACATTCGCCTAAAACCCTCGCCTGGATGTCCATCGGCGGCTTCCTGCTGGTTCTGATGACCTTCGTCGGCGTCAACATGTGGGGCTTTGGCAGCATTCATTCGTATGGGTCTTTGAAGTGATTATCCTCTATTGAGGCTTTCTAGCGCTTTTTGAAGTAATTTTTCGGCTTCAGTTTGTGGCTTCTGTTGTTTTGGAATCTGTTTGAGTACAGTAGGAATGGCTAAAGCAATAGTTGATACAGGGAAAACCATAATTAAAATCCTCCAACCTTATTTTCCAATGTAACGGAAACGACGTTATAAGCATAAAACCGTCGTTTTGTTTTTTCTTGCTAAAAGTTAACAAAATATTAAGTAGGGGCGCATCGCATGCGCCCAATTCCGATAGAATCACCATGGGGACGGGCGCATGCGATGCGCCCCTACATCTAGAGATCGGCTCGGGCTTCAGAAAAACTTTGATAGGATTTCAGTTTGTCGGGCTGCTTACCCTCTTGCATTGCTTGAATGGTTTCCTCATTCGGAATTTTAACTTCGAAGAATCCATATTTTGGCATCAGAAGCATCCTTTTCATTAAGGTCTATTCTTTGGAATAAGGTTGCTCTGTCACAAGCCCTTCGATACAGTCATAATGCTTTCGATTGAACGTACATAATGTTGCCCCGTATTCCCGAGCACATTCTGCAATCAAGGCATCAAACGGGGCGACGGCATGGCTTAAATATTTTTGATAAACAACCTCCATGGCAAGGCTACAGGCATCTACGCTTGGCCAGAAAATAACAAACTCTGCCAGTATGTCATATAAGCGATGTAAACCCTCTTTGTTTTTGATCCCCTTCCATGTGAGAAGTTCCATTACGACATATCCCGGCAATGCAGGAGCATTGTCCTCATCTAACGAGGTTAACCAACTGACTGCGGGGAGATAACCTCGCAGAATGTCGATCATCACGTCCGTATCTAAAAAGCGCATTTAATAGCGGGTTTGCGACTCCCGAAGGTGACGAGCCAAGGTTACACTGGACTCTGTCACAGGGATATCAGACCATAACCCGAAGGCTCCCAATCGTTGTAAGGCCTCGCAGAGTTCTTTGGCGGTTTGTGGCTTTGGTTTTTCCGGCAGTTCTTGTGGATAAGCCATACTGGTCATACAAAAAATCTCTTTTTCCAAACCTTCTATAATTTCATGATTTCATAGGACGCTTTATATTTCAACCGCCCAACATGTTGAATCAGGATAAAATAAGGGTATGAATGCGAAGTTACCCCCGGATCAGGCTGCGCGGCAGTTTTTTGCATCGTTGATGGAAAGCCAGTGTCATGTGAGCTGGGGGATTTTTTCCAGGGCGTCCCAGGACAAGTTTGCCGAGTGGGCGTTGCAAGAGCTGTATACCCGTAATAAGGACGCTGCTGAAAATGCCCAGCTGGGCATAAAAGAAGTGAAACTGATGTTTGAGCGCAACGACAGTATTTTGCTCAAGTTTTTCTGGCGGCGGTTTTTCTTTTCCAGCGGCACGAATGAGCTGTTTCGACTCGGCTATTTCAACGTGGATTCTATTAAGGGCAACAAGGCCGTGATTAAGGTCACCCTGAAATACCCCAATGGCCAAGTACAGGAGGTGGGGCTCCCCATGGTGATGGAGCACGGTGGCTGGCGGCTGGCCTACGTCGAGCATAATCTGCCGTTTTAGCAAGTATATATTTCTTAACAAACTAACAAAAATAAAGCTTAATATTGTTTTTATATTTGTAAGAGAGTTATTTTATAGCGAAACAGGAGAATAGAAAATGACGTTTGAATATCCTTCTACATATGGTCAACCTCAAAACTTGGGTGGCTCTTATGGCTTCTTACCCAATAATCAAAGGGTTAATAACGGAATTCCCTTTTCTAATGGTATTGACCACAATAATCAATCTCCTTGGGCATCTGCAACATCAGATTGTAATGCTGATACTAATCAACCCATAGGGAATTACACTTTTTCTGACGGCTTTTGTCCGTCGTTTGAAGCACCCTCTAATTCAGATTGCGCACAGCAACCAGCTATTCCGAACTGGAATTCTTCCTGCACAGGATTTTCAGGAAACAATCCTTTAAACCTCGATTTGGATTTAGGTCTGCCCCAAGGGTGCACACCAAACTCTCCCTCATGTGGAGGCGGAACAGATCAAAATTCTATGATGATGATTTTATTAGTATTGTTATTGTCAGGTAATTCTAACGGCAACTCGGCATCGAATTCTTGCAATGGCAATGGCAGTAGCAACTCTTGTTCTTCCGGTAACAGCACTACGTCATCAACTGGAACATCTATCCCAACCAATAGTACCGGCAATACACCCGAACAAGTCACAAGCGATCCGCACTTTTTTGCGGCTGACGGTACCCAGGCCAATTGGGAACCTGCTGTTGGCACAAATGTTTCTCTTTTAACCAATAATGCTTCGGGTGGCCGGATTGTGGCTCAGACGGGCGCAGTTTCAGGGCAGCCCAGCCTTACAATATTTAACAAAGTTTTCTATGATTTGGGGAATGGAACAAAAGTTCTCTATTCAGCTAACGGGAGTGCCTCGTTGGTTAATGATTCAGGAACCGTTCTTTCAAAGCTGACGAAGGGGCAAACGGTTACAGGTGCTAATGGCAACCAGATAACCTATAATGGTGACTCGTTAAGTTATACGCTCGCAGATGGTCAAGATTCCGTCAGTGGAACAACAGTCTGCCATAGTTTTGATGGAACATCTCAAAATTGCATGGATACGAAAATTACTTCCTCCCAAGGCAATACCTATAGTGGTGCACTGGCAAATTTATTGCCTTCATTTAAGGGCGTCAAGGTAAATTCTTCAACCGGAGCGGGTATGTTCGTCAATGGACAAGACGGTGCCGACTTTACGCTAGCCAATAATATATTTACATATTAACCTTCAAACCAACGACTCAGTGTTGGCCTAATCGCCGTTCTGGTATGATTTAGGAAAAGTAAGCTGGGGAAGTTGATTGATGAAGACCCGTAAATCCCAATACCGTGTTCTGACCGCTTTAACCCTCTTGATTGTTTTGCAATCCGCACAGGCACTCGCGCAAGATCAGGATATGGGGAACCCTCTGGAAAGCCCTGTTCAAAGTGTTCCGCCGACTGGTGGTTATAATTTTGCACCACCGCCCGGTGACGAGTCGACCCCGGCGCCCAGCGAGTATTATGCCAACTATTCGGAACAAGCCATGACGGCGTTTCACAAAGGTGAATACACGCAAGCCATTGATTTGTTGACCAAGGCGCTCCAGATGTCGCCCACCAATACGGCCCTACTGAATAACCTGGCCGCCAGTTATGTTCAGCGCGGGGTGTTTTACCAGAATTCCAGCCGGGACTATGAAAAAGCCCTGGCCGATTATCGCATGGGGACGTTTTATCTGGTTCATGAGTGGCCCAGCGGCGTGCCCTATAAAGGCGGCAGCGAAGAAAATGTCCGTATTCTGAAAGCCAATCTGGAAAGTGTCTGGTCTGCCCTTAAAGTCGCTCCCGACAACTGGAAGTGGCACTTGCAAGCCGCTTGGGATCTGCGGCGCAAAGGGTTGCTTCAGCAAGCCATGGTGGAATACGCCATGACCACGGATATCAATCCCAAGGCCTCTGAGGCATGGGCGGCGCAAGGCGATATTTATTCCGTGCGTCAGAAATGGGAAAAGGCTGTCAATGCCTATCAAAAAGCAATCGAAACCGCCTCTGCCAAATCGGATAGCCTGTATGTCCACTTGGGTACGGCAGAACTCCAGACGAGTCAGCCTGAGAAAGCGGTGGATGCATTTAACCAGGCTATGGCCATTAACCCTCAAAACAAAGACGCAACGTTGGCACTGGAACAAATGTGGCGCAAGGAGCTGTCGCTGAACCCTCGTAATGTAGCGGCGCATATCAACTTGGGGGCAGTTTATCAACAAATGGACAGACCCCACGATGCCTACAACGAATATGAAGCCGCTGAGCATTTATCTCCCGGCAATCCGCTTGTAAAATTAAATCTGGCCAGTCTGGCCATTTCCCAAAAAGATTGGCCGCATGCCGATGCTTGGGCGGATAGCGTTCTTTCCCAGGATCCTTCTAACGTCAAAGCGCTGTTATACAAGGCTGATATTTTGAAACAAACCGGCCGGGGTCCACAGGCCGAGCAGTATTTGTCTCGTGCTTTAGATACTGCGCCGGATAAAAAAGCGATTATGGATCAGCTTGTCAGTATCTATAAAGCCCAGGGTGATAATCAAAAGCTACATGACACGTGGCAACGGTATGCCGAAATGTTCCCCAATGATGCTGATGTGCAGTATCAGGCGGGTGTATCCCTTCATGAAATCAAGGATTATGAAGGCGCAGTGCATTACTATCAGCAAGCTATTCGCCTGAAACCGGATTTTGCTGATGCCTACGCTAACCTGGGAACGGCGCTTCATGCCTTGAACCGTGATAGTGAGGCGTTAGCTGCTTTGCAAAAAGCGCAAAAACTAAACCCCAATATGGAAGAAGTAAAAACCTTGGTTGCTTCCCTCAATCAGGCGGATGCCTCACAAGCCTTGACCGAAGCGGTTCGGTTGCATCAGGCGGGCCAATACAAAGAAGCGGCTGCCCAGTATGAAATTGCCTTGAAACGTGACCCTAAAAATCCGGATATTCTCTCTCGTTATGGTTTGGCCCTTCAGTCCCTCAGACTCAACAAGGAAGCCGAAGCCGCTTACGACAAGGCCATTGCCGCTTCGCCCGATACGGCCATCTATTACTATTACAAAGGCACCTTGCTGGATGAGCAAAACCAAGTCCCTGAAGCCACCCGGATGTATGAAAAAGCTCTTTCGCTGGATCCTGACATGACCCAGGCCAAGGATGCCCTTACCAATCTGAAAACGGCAACTGCCGATAACAGTTTGAACAATGTATTAGCCGCCTATAATAAAAAAGAATACCCGCAGGCTCTGCAATTGGTGAATAAGGTGATTGTAGGGGATGCCGACAACGCGACCGCTTATTATTACAAAGGCCTGATTTATGACGCCCAGAAAAAGCCAGTCCTTGCTCAAGAGGCCTATCAAAAAACGCTTGAACTGAATCCAAAAAACACCGATGCTGCCTATGCCTTGGCTGTGGCCTTAGATACGGAAGGTAAAAAAGAAGAAGCCAAGACCCATTACGAGCAGTTTCTGGATCTGATGAAAGATCAACCGGAAGACGATTTTGTTAAATACGCCAAGCAGCGGGTTTCGGCGTTATAGTAAAGCTTGAATATTACTGAGGAAGATTAGGCGCTTTTTTAGGCGTTTTGGTTGAATCGTCAGGTTTTTTGGTTGGCGGTAACGAATGAATGGGTCTCATATCTCCCATTACTACATGGGTTCCCTTCATTTGCTGGGATTGGATTTTAGGTTTTCCAGTGAGTTCTTGGCCTGATGCCGCTTTTGCAAAACCTGCTAACGCGATTAAGGTTACAATCGCTGCAATACCGTATCGGCGAAGACGAACTTTACCTTGGTATCGTTTTTTGAGACCTACTTTACAATCTTGCGTCAAGACGGTGCCATCTGTGCGCTGATAATAGCGAATACACAGGCGACCTTCATGGCTTTGGATTAATTCAGTGGCTTCGGTGGCCGTTAAAGCGGAAACGTTGTAGACGTTTAGACGGCATTCTCCACAGAATCTCACTTGCTCATTGCCTTGCATGTCATCCCAACTGGCAGTGCATGGGCTGGCAACGGACAGGTTATTCAGAACGTCATTTGTCTTGAACATCAGAATACCTCCTGATTCTTTAGTTAGTGTAACAAACTTTGAAAGTGTTTCTCTAGTGTATTTATTACTTCTTCAACCTTAAGGACAGTTTGAAGAATTGCGGTCATAGACGTCATTGTTTCGGCAGATAGGCCGCATGGATTGATGGTAGTGAATTGTGTTAAATCCGTGTTCACGTTGAGGGCAAATCCATGGTAAGTGACCCATTTTTTAACGGCGACGCCAATAGATGCAATTTTCTTGTCTCCGACCCACACGCCAGTTAAACCGGCTTTTGTGGAGCCTGCGATTTGAAACTCGGCTAAGGTTTGAATCAGCAATGTTTCCAGGGATCGCAGATAGCCATGAAGATCCCGATTTTTGCCTTCTAATTTTAAAATCGGGTAACCGACCAACTGGCCGGGACCATGATACGTGACATCGCCGCCTCTTTCGATTTCAACAATTGGGATGTCTGGCATTAAAAGATTTTCTGCATGTGTGCCTCGGCCACATGTGATAACGGGAGGATGTTCGCCGATTAAGAAGGTGTCGGGGATCTCATCGCGAATGCGTTTTTCGACTAGCTCTTTTTGGAGCTGCCAGATCTCTTCGTAAGAATCGGCGGGGGTAAAAATCTGTGACCTCACCCCAAACCCCTCTCCATCTCCGATGGGGAGGGAGGGATTGTTAGGTTCACCGATTCCCGCTCGAGGGAATTGGTGGGCCTTACAATCACGGGTGGGGTTTTGCTCCGGCGTAACACCCCACCCGCATCCGTAAGGCTCGACGTAGATACAAGTTTAATCATGGATTTAAGCTCGCCTAACGGTTGCTCCCTCCCCATCGGAGATGGAGAGGGGTTGGGGTGAGGGCTGATAAATATGAATGGCCATGTTGTGCACTGCTTCGGCGGCTTCCATCAGGGATTCCGGCAAAGTGGGGTGGGTGTGGACCGTGAGGGCTAAATCTTCACTGGAGGCACCCAGTTCGAGGGCCAAGGCGGCTTCGCCGATGAGTTCCGAAACATGAGAGCCAATCATGTGAACTCCCAGCAAATCATCGGTTTTCGCATCGGCGACGACTTTGATGAAGCCGTCGGTGTCATCCATGGCCAAGGCCTTGCCGGAGGCGGCAAAAGGGAATTTGCCGATTTTAACCTCATGGCCCTGCGCCTTGGCTTCTTCTTCCGTAAGGCCAACCGTGGCGATTTCAGGATCGGTGAAAATTGCGGAGGGCATGGCCCGATAATCCAGAATCGTTTTCTTTCCGGCGATGACATCTGCGGCAACCAGGCCTTGTTTGGAAGCTTTGTGGGCTAAAAGCGGCGGACCGGTCACGTCGCCGATGGCAAAAATATGAGGAATAGAGGTTCTTAACTGGTTATCGACCTGAATAAATCCTTTGGCATCGAGCTTGAGGATTCCTCCTAACCATTCGGTATTGGGGCGATTCCCAACCGCAACCAATACTTTGTCGGCTTCTATTTTATCTGTGCCGACGGTCAAAATGGCTTTGTTATTAGAGACTTCTACCCGTTCAACCTTGCTATTGAGAAGGACATTAAACTTGCGACGCTTTAAAAATCGGCTGAGCGCCTCTGAAATATCGCTGTCCAGCATCGGAAGCAGTTTGGGTAACAGTTCTATCACGGTAATGCGACTGCCCAGCTTGGCATAAAGCATGCCCAGCTCCAGCCCGATAATGCCGCCACCGATCAAGACCAGATGCTCCGGCACTTTTTGCAAGGCCAGGGCATCCGTGGAATCGATGATTACCTGATGATCCAGTGGCAGATTTGGCAGTGCCACCGAACTGGCGCCGGTGGCAATCAAGAAATACTTGGCTTTCAGCTGTTGCGTTCCCACTTGCAGAGTCTGGGGATCTTTAAAACTTGCCGTGCCATAAATCGTTTCCACCCCATGGCTTTTAAGGAGTTGCCCGACACCGCCCGTGAGCTTTTTGACCACAATGTCTTTCCAGGCGATCATTTTTGGGAAATCCAGGCGAATATTATCGGCCAATATCCCAATGTCAGAAGCATTTTTAAATTGCTCAAAAAGCCCAGCTCCGTGAATCAAGGCTTTAGAGGGAATACATCCCCAGTTCAGGCAGACACCACCCAGCTTTTCTTTTTCAACAACGGTCACTTTCAGACCCAACTGAGCCAGTCGAATTGCGGCAACATATCCCCCTGGGCCTGCCCCAATTACAATTACATCTGCCACCATTCGCCTCCTTTGCGTCTGACTCTCCTATGGTATCACCGTCAGACATAAGGTTGTAGGGGCGCATGCAATGCGCCCCTATGTAAAGAGATTTTTGTTAGCCCAAATAATTCAGCAAACTTGGGTTCGTCGTGGAGTTTAAGCTTCCCGAGGCGTTATAAGTGCCTAAATTACTGGAGGGATCCAGCACGCTGAGCAACGAATTGGCATCGTTGGTGTTGTTATCGGAGGCCTGCAACAAGGGATCTTCCGTAGTGGAAGATGTATTGCTTGTCCCGTCCAGGGCATTCAACAATTCTTCGTTATCGTCCTGGGTCTGCAAAAGAGGATCCGTGTTTTGCGTGACGGAAGACTCCAATGCGCTGGCATCCGCAGTGCTGGTGCCGCTTAACAAGCTGGCAGGCACATAGGGCAAGGTTGAAGGATTAATACTTAGGGTCATCACAGCTCTCCGCAAACATGGGCATACCCTATTGTTTGCTGAAGCGCGATAACCTGCTTCCTCTGAAAAGAGGAGCCTGAGCCTAGTCCATCAACAGGAGGCTTTGTGGTTGAGAACTGCCGGAGTTGCCGGATTGGGGGGCAAGCGACTGTGTGCTGTTGGAGATGGATTGTTGCTGCATCGCTGCGGTCATCCGTTGCATCACCAGATTCATCTGTTGAGTGTTATAGGCCTGCGATTGGGTGTTATAAGCAGCCAATTGTTGTTGATAGGTTTGCTCAGCCGCAGCATTATTGGGGTTGCTGGGTGGTGTAGGTGGCGTTGGAGCGACCAGGGTGCCGGTTACGGTACTGGCTGTTCCGCTCAAAATATTGCCAAAATTCCCTGGAATGGCTTGAATCTTGGTGAGGACATTCAAAGGCAACGGCTGGTTTGAGCTTTCGGCAATCACCGCTTCAAGGCGAGTCAAGTAACTGGTCATGGGCATATCCTCCAAGTGTTGGTACAGGAAGTGTAATTGGATTATTTAAAATATCGACAATATAAATGATTTCTTGAAATAGTGGCCTTCTTCAGAAATCTGGTACAAAATAGAGGGGAAGTGAGAGAGAGAAAGAAAGATAAGAGAATCGCTTGAACAACCTGCTACCCGCCTATGCCACTTGGCAAAGGTTTAATCCTCATCTTTTCCTGAATTATGTCCTGATCCATGCAAGCTTGCTGATTGCCCCTTTTACCTTTAGTTGGCTCGGGTTGTCGGCTTTTTTAATCATTTATTTTACGACCATCTGCCTGGGGATTACCCTGGGATACCATCGTTTGCTGACGCATTGCAGTTACAAAACCTACCCATGGGTCCGGTTTATTTTGGCCTTGTGTGGGGTGTTGGCCTGCCAACGCGGTCCCATTTGGTGGACCGCCGCGCACAGGATGCATCACAGTAAAGTGGATAAACCCATGGACCCGCATACCCCTACGGTGAGTTTTATCTGGTCCCATGCACTATGGGCGTTTTTCAGACATCCGCAACTGGATGATTCCATTGAAACGGTTCACCGTCTTGCCCGCGATTTGAGAGAAGAGCCGGGCATGCGGTTTCTGGAGAAATATTATGGTCTGATTAATGCGGTTTTTATGGCCGGGCTGTTTAGTCTGGGATACGCCTTGGGAGGTTTTAAACTGGGTCTCTCGCTGTTTGTCTGGGGCGGTATTTTCAGGGTGTTAGTGACGCTTCACATTACGTGGATGGTTAATTCGGTTTGCCACCTGTGGGGATATCGCAACTATAAAACCGCCGATACCAGTCGTAATAATTGGATTGCGGCCTTGCTGACATTTGGCGAGGGCTGGCACAACAATCACCATGCGGATCAACGTGCTGCGAGAAACGGACATCGCTGGTATGAAATTGACGTGACCTATTATTTGATTCTTTTGATGCGGCAAACGAAATTGGCGTATAACGTGATGCCTGTTTCCAACAGACTACTTAACGCAGAATATTTAGAAATTCGTCCCACATCCGTTTTATCATACCAAACACAGTTGCGTTGACGTCAAACCGCAGTTTGGCCATGTTTAACTGGATTAGATTAGACACTAAATCCTCGTGCTTCTGGGGTTGTTTCTCAAACACATCTCCTTGAAAACGTGGTTCTCCTTTTGATATCCAGCTGGGATTTGCAAGGCGCTCAGAAATAGCCGCAATATCTTGCGTTGCCCGTTGCATGCCGAGAATGGGAAAATGAAAATCCATTTATACGGTTCCTTTAAGTGATTGCATCGAATTATAAGTTAAAATTCTGATGAACAGTATTAAATATTTCTGTTGTTTTTAATGGATTGTGAGATTAGACCCAACTCTTGGGCAATTTCTACCAAATCCCCATGGTCTACTTTTTGAATAAAGGCCAGGACGGTCAAATTAAATTCCAATGGTTTTTCCAGTGCCACCAAATGTTGTGCCTCGGGAATTTCTATCCAAAGACATAACGCATCGATATTTTCTTGAATATATTGACTGTAACGACTAGGAAACGTATCATCCGATCCGCGAATAATCAAAGTATTTGCCCGGACCTGATGCAGCAGGTTTTTATCATAAGGAGTATCGGCATTGGTATACGCTAAATCTCTCAGGGCTTGGGTATCCATGCGCTCTTCCATACCGGTTAGCATGGTGGAATATTGATATGTTTGACCGACCCAGTTAATGACTTTTCCGGCATTTCGACGTCCTAAAAGTGCCCACAACAATATGATGGTATTGATAGTCAGGCGCAGTTGAATCCATTTAACCCAGCCTACCGGACTGGAAAAAGAATATATTCCTCCAGCAGGTCCTTGAAGCACCAACGATAAAACTGCCTCGGGATAGGTTGCAGCAAATAAGATGCAAACGGTACTGCCGATAGATAACCCGGCCAAGTGTGCTTTTTCCAGGCCCACATGATTCATCAACTGTTTTACAACAGCTGGAAACTCATGAATAGAATATCGCTTTTGCCGTCCTGATCTTCCATGGCCGGGAAAATCCATGAGATATACTTGAAAATGCTTTTGAAACTCCACCACCTGGGGATTCCAAATCGTGGAATCGGATCCTAATCCATGGAGCAAAATAATGGCAGGCTTATCCTCTTGGCCATGTATTTCATAATAAATATTGACGCCTTTGGTATCGATAAAATTGGGCATAAGCTTTGTCCTGTTTAAGAATTATCTTAGCATAGGTAAGAAGCTAAACTCATCAGAGGGTAAATTATAGCCATAAGACTGATGGATTATGACGAACATAGGAATAAGCTATGCTAGCTAATCAGACGAATTAGCCGCTGTGTATAGGTAACAACAAAGGAGTGAAATTCATGCCGAATACTCAAGACTCTAAAAATAAAAGCAGCCGAGGCCTTTCTGCGATGGATAAAAAGCAGCAACGCGAACTTGCAAGTAAGGGTGGCAAGTCCAAGTCTGCCAGCTCGACTTCTACTGCCAAGAAACCGACTCATTAAACTTTAATCTTTTAAACAGCACTTGCCGAAGGGCAAGTGCTGTTTAGCATCCCCGCCTAATTATTCGTAGAGCTTTCTGTAGCAGAACCGGCAGTATTAGCATTTGTGGCATTATTGGATGCACTGGGCGCAGGGACTTCAATAATATGGGTTTCAACCACGGGTGCAGGCGCAGGCGGTGGAGGCTCTGAAGCAATGGGCGTGGGAGGCTGGCTCATATTAAGCGGTGCATTAGCGGTCTCTCTTTGGTTAGTGTTGTTGGTCAGAAATATAAAAAATCCCATGACCAGAACCAACATCAAAAAACTCATAAAAATGTAAAAGGCTTTCATAAAACAACTCCTTCATCAGTACTCATTATTATGTTGAGTTGCAGGCAAAAGCCCTATCCCACCTATGGTTAATGTTTGCTAGCCATGTGTCTAAATGACAAATGGGAATGGATGACTTACTGTACTTTACACAGTATATAGTTTGGAGGATGTAACCATGACTTTTTTAAGCAAAACATTAGGTGTTTCTCTGGGACTTCTTTTGATATTGTCTGCTTATGCAGAGGATACCATCACCGTAAAACCGGGACCCAACAGTACGCCTAAGAATACTGCCCGTATTTCGGATGTTGCCAATTTACTGGTGGATAAAATTCAGCAAGCCGAGTCCGCTATTGATCAAAACGAATTAGGTCATGCGCAACGATTACTTTCCCAGGCGCAAGATTTGGTTCAAAATATTGAAATGACAGGACCCACGGCTCGGGTGATCGAGCACATCCATACTGCCAGAACGACGCTCGAAACATCGACGACGGTTCCATTGGATTTGGTTCCATTGGATGCCGAACTCACGGACGTGGATAAAATTGTCTCTGTTCAAAAAGCAAGAGAACAATTAACGCTGGCCCAACAAAATATACAAGCCAATCAACGGGAAGCGGCGAGAAAAAATCTGTTGGCTGTAGAAGACAATCTGGTTTATGCAGAAGCCGATCTCCCTGTGTCTCGTACTAAAGTGGATATCTTAAGCGCTGAAACCCTTTTAAACCAAAATAGACCTTTAGAAGCCCGTGAGATGTTACAGGATTCTCTGAATCATATTTCGGTTATGGCCGTGGATGTTCAAAAAAGTACACCTATCGATGAGAAAGAAAGTAACCAGTAAGCCAACAAAGGAGATATTCATGACAAGTCAATGCCAGGAATTTAGTCCCTGCATTCAACAGGTGATTAAATTATTCAATACAGGTAATACGGTTGCTGGGAAATTTAAACTGATGTTTACCCCGGCCAATGCCATTCTGGATAGTGATGGTAAAACCGTGATTGATGCCTATTTAAAACCCATTGACGATGTAGCTCGGAAATCGATGATTCAAACCGAGACAAGTGAAGAATTTTTACACTTGCAGATGCTCAGTGACACCGTTCCGGAAAGCATTTTAGGGTATTCTTTTGTCGTCAGTGTCCATGGGGCGGATAGTTTTATCTATGAAATGGACCTGCAAGATACGGACGAATCTCGGGTCTTATACGAAACCCTGAATAAAGCAGCATAGATTTAGACCACATACCTTGAGTCTTGTATAATAGAATCAACAGTTGAGACGAGATGGGTATGCAAAAGGCACAGCTGGCGGAGCGGATTAAGGCTTTTTCTCAGGGCCGGGTAATGGTTGTGGGCGATATTGCCATTGACGAGATGATCTATGGTGAAACCAGCCGATTGTCCCGAGAAGCGCCTGTGATAATTCTGGAACACTCTCGTACAGACATTTTGTTGGGAGGAGGGACCAATGCTGCTCATAACTTGGCGGCCTTGGGAGCAAAAAATGCTACTATGGTTGGGGTGGCAGGCAAAGACTATTATTGTTCGCTTCTGTTTGAAGCGATGGCGCGAGATGGCGTCTCGCAAGAGGGTATTATTCAGGATGAGACTCGGCCAACGACTACCAAAAGCCGGATATCCGGGCAGGCAAGGCAATCAGTCCTGCAGCAAATCGTCCGGATCGATCGCGAGTCGCATGAATCCTTGTCTAAAGCCGTTGAAAAGCGGCTAATTGAAAAAATAACGGCATTGGTGCCTACCCATCAGGCGATTATCTTGTCGGATTATCAACTTGGGGTAATGACGCCTGCGGTGATTGAAGCCTGTCGATCTTTGGCTAAATCCCACAATTTGATTCTTTCGGTAGACTCCCAGCAAAATCTCAGTGCGTTTCAAGGGGCGACCATTGCCACCCCCAACCTGCCCGAAGCGGAAAAAAATATTGGTTATCCGCTTCATGAGCAGGCAATGTTAATCAAAGCGGGGCAAGAGTTAAAAAGAACAGCGAATCTTGAAAACCTGCTGATTACTCGGGGGAGTGACGGCATGAGCTTGTTTGACAGCCAGAATCAAGTCCATCACATTCCCGTCTTCAACAAAAGCGAGGTCTTTGACGTGACGGGTGCGGGTGATACGGTTATTGCTACGCTAACATTGGCGATGGCGACTGGTGCAACCGCTTTAGAAGCGGCTTTGTTGGGCAACCTGGCTGCCAGTATTGTGGTCAAGAAATATGCCACGGCGGTAACATCTCAGGCAGAAATGTTGGATGCTTTAACGGAATTAGATGAAGAATTGATACAGGATAGGAGGCAAGCAATTCATGAGCATGGTGGATAAAAACGGCAAACTGTGGGGTAAAATCAACGTGATTGATTTTACGTTGGCCGTAGTCGTGGTAGTGGGTGTGTTGGGCGTCTTTTTGGTGCAGTCCGGCACGGAAGTGACCTCGGGAAAAGTGGTGGAAGGCGAGAGCGATATTCTGACCACGATTCAAATTCCCAACCTGAAGACGCTGGATAAAAATTTGTTTGAAGTAGGCAAGAAAACCGCGATTACGATTCGTAACCAGCCTCGGGGTGAAGTATTAATTCAAAACGTGGTGAGCGCGCCGGTTCGGATCACCGTTTCTTCGGGTAAGGCTGTGCCGGATATGGCTCAAAACAATAGTTACGATTATACGATTGTGTTAAAAGATCACGCTAAAATTACGGCAGACGGTTATGTGGCAGAAGGTGTCAAGGTAAAAATCGGTTTGCCTATTGAACTGGAAGGCTTTAAGTATCGCGTCTACGGAAAAATCGTCGATGTCGAAAAAGCTCAATAGCGCTGTATTAAGCACGTCTTGCTTACTTGGGCCAGTGCTTCAGTGGGCAACTCTGCCTGGAGAAAAACTTGAGCAAGTTTTTTCCGGCAGCGTTTTTTTGAATATAGGGAATGGTATTTTAAATCACCCCTTCAAAATCCATTTGGCTTGGCTGGAGCATGTGTTTTTTGTTCTGCAAATTCTAGGCATTTTGGGAACGTTATTGCTGACCACGTTTGCCTCTACCAACATGATTGCCTTGGGCGTAGTGGGCACCTTTTTTATTCTGGCGATTCGGCTGGTTCTTTTTCCCATTCGGTTTCAATGGACGACGATGGATCTGGCGGTCAGTGCTTTCTTTTTAACGGCCATTTTGTCCACGGCTTTTTCTTCGTATATTCATACCAGCCTGATCGGACTGGCCAAGTTCCTGGTGTTTTATCTGGGATTTTGGAATTTCAGAAGCGTGATTGGGGAAAACAAATCTGCGCTCCTCTGGTTTTTAGGTGCCTTAACGCTTTTGGGATCTGGAGAATCACTCATTGGTTTTTATCAACACTTGCATCATGTTCAGGCTTTGGCTACCTGGCAAGATCCCTCGGTGAATCCCGAAGATCAACTGACGCGAATTTTTGGGACCTTGCAACCGTCCAACCCCAACTTATTGGCCGGATTTTTAATTCCCTGTATGACAGCAGGAATTGCGCTAACATTCTGGTCTAAGAAATGGTTGAAGTTACCCTTTATTGGCATGACCTTTTTCATTCTAGTTGCGCTTGTCATGACGGGTTCCAGAGGCGGTTATCTGGCGTTGCTGGTGATGGCGGTCACCTTATTTTTAACGATTGGCCATTTGTTGTGGCATGAAGCGGCTTTAAAAACACATCATAAACTCAAGGCCGCATGGATATTATCCGGACTATCGGCATGTGTTGCTGTGGTTTTAGCAATGGCGTTTTTGTCACCGATTCGAAACCGGTTTTTGTCTATTTTTGCGATGCGCGAAGACAGCAGTAATTCTTATCGGCTTAACGTCTGGGCCAGTGTTTGGAAGATGATTCAGGATAATTGGTGGATGGGAATCGGTCCGGGAAATAATACGTTTAAACTGGTCTACGGCCTATACATGATTCCCGGCTACAACGCGCTGAGCGCCTACAGTATCTTTCTGGAAATCTGGGCCGAGCAAGGTATTTTAGGGTTATTGGCATTTTTATTTCTATTGCTGACGGCTTTTGCCAGAACGTTGGTGGGGCTCTATACACGGGCGCCCATCGCGCAGAAGCTTCTGATTGGGACGTTATTTGCCGGTATTTTAGGATCGGTCATCTATGGTTTGTTTGATACCATCTGGTATCGCCCCAGTGTCAATTTACTTTTCTGGCTGATGATTGCCGGGCTTGCGGTCTATTCGGAAGAAGCACTTCAAGCCTGATGGATCGCATCGCCTTATTAAATTTCGGCGGGATTGGGGATGAGATTTTATTTTCTCCGGTGATTGATGCGGTTAAAAAAGCTTATCCGACGGCTCATCTAACACTCATCCTGGAAACACGCAGTCAAAGCATAAGGGATTTATTGCCGCAAATTAATAATATGATTGGCATTGACTTAGATAAGTTGTCTCGTCCGAAGTTATTTGGGCATTTGCTGAAGATCTTAAAAAATGGCCGTTTTGATGCGATTATCTCCAGTGGCAGTTCGCCGTTTATTGCATTGTTGCTTTGGGCCAGTGGGATTCCCAGTCGGACCGGTTTTGATACCGGCTGGTTAAGCCGACTTTGCCTTACCCATCCCGCGCCGTTGAATCGACATATCTATGCAGGAGATATGTATTTTTCGTTGGCGCAGGCGTTTTTAAATACCTCTCAAGGGGATGCTGTCCCAAATTTGAATGTGCCTGTTTCCAATAAATTGTTTCAATCACAGCCTAAGCAACGGATATTGATTCATCCGGGCGTTAGTCGAATGAGTGTAGAGAAAAATATTTTGAAAGCATGGCCCATGACGCATTGGACTGAACTTATACGTCAGCTTCCGCTTCGATATCCAGAAGCGCATATTTACCTATTGGGTGGTCCCGATGATGCCGAAGCCATTGCCGGGTTGGAAGCTGCCCGGCAACAATTGGCGCCGGATATTCGTCAGCGGGTTATTAATTTATATGGCGAGAGCAAGTCTTTTTTGGATCTGGCGGTGATTATCGCTGAAGGAAGTGTCTTGATATCGGTAGATTCTGCGCCATTGCATTTAGCGATTGGTTTAGATACGCCGGTGGTGGCTATATTTGGGCCTACGGATGAGGTGAAATTGGTCCCCAAAACCGCAAATGCCGTGGTCTGTACCCGTGAGGATCTGGCATGTCGTCCCTGTCTATGGGATGTTCGGCAAACTTCCTGTGACACGCCCTTATGTTTGGATATTCCGGTAGAATTGGTATTACAGAATTTAACTCGGGTTTTAAGACCATGACTTCTTATCTCACACATGCCTTGCATGTCTTGAAAGACAAAAAATACCGTATCACCCAGCCCCGAAAGCGGGTACTGGAGATTCTGAATAGCGCCCATGGCGCGCTATCTGCTTATGAAATCAAGGACTTGATTGGCGAAGGCGTCGATACGGTCAGTGTGTACCGGATTTTGGAATGCCTGGAAGAAAATCATCTGATTCACCGAGTTTTGCAAACCGGCAAGGTTCGCAAATGCCAGTTGGAAGACGAGAATGCTTGTGAGCGTGAAGAGCACAATCATTGCCATCATCTGCTGATGTGTCGCCAGTGTAACGCCATTGAAGAGGTCCATTGCCAGAGTATGGCGCATGTGGTGTCTCAGGTGGAAGTAGAGAGTGGCTTTCAGGTGGATTCCCATCACCTGGAGTTTGTTGGGCTGTGTCGTCGTTGCCAATGACACTCGAAGAGGGCCTTCAACGCCATCGGGCGGGAGAGTTCGCTCAGGCTGAAGCAATTTACCGCCAAGTTCTGCAAGAGAATCCCCGGCACCCGGATGCGCTGCATTTGCTTGGCGTACTTGCCCATCAATGCGGTAATTCCCAGGCTGCTTTGCAGCTGATCAATCAGGCTATCGAAACTTCTCCGAGCGAAAAAATCTATTATCGTAACGCTGCAGAGGCTTATCTTGCTTTGGGAGGAGTGGATAAAGCCATTGAATGCCTGCAAAAAGCAATCGAACTTCAGCCGGATTTTGATGCGTATTATAGTCTTGGCAGTATTTATCAAAAATATGGGCGTTTGGGTGAGGCCCAAACATGTTATGAACAAGCCCTGGCATTCAATCCTCAAGCTGCAGAAACCCATACGAATCTGGGTGTTATTTTACAAAATCAGGAACGGTTGGAAGAAGCGATAAGCCATTATAATCAAGCTATCCAAATTAAACCGGAAGATTACCGGGCTTATAATAATCTGGCCAATGTGTTAAAAACACAGGGGCGGTTGGAAGAAGCCATACATCAGTATGAAAAAGCACTTATTTTGAATCCGGACTATGATCTGGCTCACAATAATTTAGCGAATGTCTTTAACCAACAAGGAAAATTCGAAGAGGCCCGGAGGCATTTTGAAGCAGCGCTTTATATTAATCCAAACAATGCGGTGGCGCATAATAATTATGGCAATATGTTGATTTTATTGGGGCGTGTGGAAGAAGCCATTTCACATTTTGAATTCGCACTTGCCGAAAATAATCATTACGAAATGGCGCTTAATAACTTGGGGAATGCTTTGAGTCATCAAGGCCGTGTGGAAGAAGCCATGCAGAAATTTAAAGAAGTTTTAGCCGATAGTCCCAACAATGTTGAGGCCTCTAACAACTTGGGAAATCTTTATAAAGAGCAGGGATTAATAGAAGCGGCTCTTGAGGCATACAGCCATGCGTTGGATAGTCCTGCCGTGTTCGGAAATTGGATGTATACCGAGCAATTTTTGCCGAATATCACTCAAGAGAGATTATACGAGACCCACAGCCAATGGGATGAAAAATTTGCAGCCCCTTTTCGAACCGAATGGGGAAACTATTCCAACAATCTTCATCCGGATAAAAAATTGACACTCGGATTCGTTTCAGGAGACTTTAGAATACATCCGGTTGGATTTTTTATTATTCGAGTTCTTGAAAAACTATCTCAAGACAATAATGTCATCTGTTATGCCAACCAGTACGTTGATGATGATTTCACACAGCGTTTTAAAAAAACTTGTGCCGCATGGAGAAATATTTATGGTTTAAATCACCAGCAAGTGGCTGAACAGATTCGTCAAGATCAAGTGGATATTTTATTTGACCTGACAGGCCATAATGCGGGCAATCGACTCTTGGTGTTTGCCAGAAAACCCGCACCCATACAAATCACGTGGGCGGGCTATATGGCGACGACAGGGGTTCAGGCGATGGATTATCTGATAGGTGATCCGTATGAAACACCGATAGATTGTGATGCTTATTACACGGAAAAAATTATCCGAATGCCCCATAGTTTTATTTGTTATGAGCCTTACCCGGATATGCCGGAACCGAATTTGTTACCGGCTTTAAAAAATGGCTATGTAACGTTTGGAAGTTTTAATATTTTAGCCAAAATAACGCCCATGGTTGTCGAGACATGGGCTAAAATTCTCAAGGCATTGCCTGATTCCAAGCTGGTTTTAAAAGCAAGTGGCTTTAATTGTGACAAAACTAAACAGCGATATCTTGACATGTTTGAAACCCATGGCATCTCTGCCGATAGAATTTCCTGCCGTTGTGCTTCATCGAGAGATGAATTATGGTTGGAGTACCAGCAAGTAGATATTCAGTTGGATCCGTTTCCGTTTTCCGGAAGTACGACTACCTTAGAGTCTCTATGGATGGGAGTACCGGTTTTAACCTTGCCTCAAGAAACGTTTGCGAGCCGACATTCTTTTAGTTATTTATCGAATATCGGGTTAACCGATTTTGTGGCTTCGGATGTCGAAAATTATATCCAAATTGCGACCGCTTGGAGTCACCGGCTGGAAGAGTTGAGCCGGATCCGGCAAGATTTGCGCACCCGAATGGCGGAGTCGCCTTTATGTGATGCGGAAACTTTTGGCAAAGAGCTTTATAAAAAACTGAGAGAGGTTTGGCAGACGTATGTCTCAGACAATAAATGAAGTTTTGAGTCAGGCTGTTCAGGCGCATCAATCCGGTGATCTGGAACAGGCGGAATCTTTTTATCGACAAGTGCTTCAGCAGGATGCCAACCATCCGGATGCTCTTCATCTGTTGGGTGTTTTAATGAGCCAGTTGCAGAGTTGGCAATCTGCTACGCAGTTTTTTGAACGAGCCATTTTAGCCCAACCTAATGAAGTTTTATACTATATCAATTATGCTGAAATGTTTCTGAATCAAAATAAGCTGGAAGAAGCAGCGGAATGCTTCCAAAAAATACTCACTGTTCAACCGGATTTATTTGCGGTACATAACAACTTGGCAAATTTATTCGTCAAGTTAGAACAAACTGATAAGGCCATTCTGCATTATCAAAAAGCCCTTTTAATTCAACCCGAATTTGGCAAGGCTCATTACAACCTGGGCAATATGTTTAAAATGCAAGGCAAATTGTTGGAGGCTGAGCAGAGTTATCGAAAAGCGCTTCAAATAGATCCGGCAGATCCCATGTCGCTGAATAATTTGGGAATTGTTTTGAAAGAACAAGGTCGTATTGAAGAAGCGATTGAACAGTACCAACTTGCATTGCAGCAAAAATCGGATTCCCCCGAAGCACAGACTAATCTGGGGAATATTTTGAAAGATCGAGGACAATTTGAGGAGGCGATAGTCTGTTACCAGGAAGCAATCAGACTCAATCCTGATATATGTGAATCCTACAGCAATTTGGCTACTGTATATAAAGATCAGGGGCGGCTGACAGAGGCGATGGAAACTTTTAAAAAGGCTGTAACCGTTGATCCCAACAACGCCAATGTTTTTAGCAATATGATCTATGCAGAGCAATTTTTACCTGATATCAGCCTGGCACAGATTCGATCATCACACCAGGCATGGCAGGATCGTTTTGCAGCGCAGCCTGTGTTTTCACATGTCTATGAGAAAAATCCGGATAAAAAACTGACTTTGGGGTTTGTTTCCGCTGATTTCAGGGTCCATCCCGTGGCTTATTTTACAGTGGGTATATTGGAAAATCTGGCTCGTCATTGTGATGTGGTCTGTTATGCGAATCAACCCTTATATTACGATGATGAAATGACGGAGCGCTTCAAACAATCGGCTTCTCATTGGCATAATATTCATGGATGGACAGATGCGCAAGTGGCGGAAAAAATTAGGGAGGATAAAATTGATATTTTGTTTGATCTGACTGGGCATAATGCTGGGAATCGATTGATGGTATTTGCGCAGAAACCGGCGCCCGTTCAGATCACATGGGCCGGTTATATGGCAACAACCGGCCTTAGTGCGATGGACTATATTCTGGGTGATGCCTATGAAACGCCTGAAAGTGCTGCCCCTTATTACAGCGAAAAAATAATTCGGATGCCCCATAGTTTTATTGCTTATGATCCTCCTGATTGGGCGCCTCCTGTGAATGTGTTACCGGCGCTTACAAATGGGTATTTGACTTTTGGCAGCTTTAATATTTTGGCTAAAATAACACCGGCTGTTGTTGCTCTTTGGAGTGACGTCTTAAACGCCTTGCAGTCTTCAAAACTCATTATGAAAACCAAGGGTCTCAGTTGTGATAAAACCCGGCAGCGATATTTAGATATGTTTGAAGCGCATGGCATTTCTTCGGATAGAATAACATGTTATCCTTTTTCTTCTCGAGAAGAACTGGGGCAAAACTATCAGCAAGTGGATATTCAACTGGATCCGTTTCCATTTTCTGGGAGCACAACGACATTGGAATCATTATGGATGGGGGTGCCGGTAATCACATTGCCGGGAGAAACTTTTGCGGGACGTCATTCTCTGACCTTTTTATCCAATGCTGGACTTTCCCAGTTTGTGGCAACAGATCAACAGCACTATATTAATATGGCTATTTATTGGAATCAGCATTTTCAGGAACTGGACGAAATCAGGCAAAGTCTCAGATCTCAGATGCAGCAATCCCCTTTATGTAATGCTGAAGCATTTGCACAAGAATTATTGGACGCCCTTAATATGAATATTGGGTTTGGTTTGTAGTTCTTTTAAAGGCTCACGGATAGGTTTAATCGCCGTCATCTCAATAACCATTTCTAAAACAATATTGCGCATATTTTTAATTTTAAACATAAGCTGGTCTGTGATTTCATGCTGAGGAACAAACAAGGTGATGTTATCTGTTTGCCAATCCCCTCTGTAACCGTAGTCAGCTCGCCAGTATATGGGCTGAGAAAAATAAGCAGCGCTGCCTAAAAAATAGGGACGAACATGCGTGGGATCCTCCCAGGCATCATCACTGGTGCCATAAGGTAAACGAATTATCATCTTGGCTTGGGGTGAGGCTATTCGGTGTAACTCCTGCATCAGCGGCAACGGATTTTTTAAATGTTCCAACACATGAGACAGTAAAAATTCTCCTACACTGTCGGTTTCAAAGGGTAAGTTTCGGTTGCCACAGTTATCCAAGTCGGCGACAACATCTACACCGGGCAATTCGCAAGAATCCAAATTTACCCAGCCTTCCAGAATATTGCGACCACATCCCAAGTGAAGTTTTTTTAAGTCTGTGGTAACGGTCATGCTTGACTCCTTACTTAGTGCTTATTTCGGGAAGGGGCAGGTTTTGATTGGTCTTGGGATTGAGTGCCGGGTCATTAATAGCAGTCATTAAATTATCGGGTGTGAGTAGGCCAATTTCATAGAGCAGACGTAGCTCATATTTATTGAAGTTCATGATAGCTGTGTAATATTCCTGACGGGCATCACTTAAATCTTTTTGGGCTTGCACCACGTCCAGGTTAATTCCCAGCCCGGATGCTCTGCGTCTACGGGCTACTTCAAATCCTTCCAATGACGACTGCACTTTTTGGCGGGTAATATCAATTTGTTTACGGGATAAATCGCAGTTCAAGTAAGCTTCGGCGAGTGTTTGTTGCAAGTTGAACAATTGCTTTTGACGGTTTAATTCTGCTTCTTTAATTTTTGACTTGGTTTGTTGCATCTGGCTCCAAAGACTAACACCCATATTTTTCATTAAATCCAAGGAAATAGATTCTTGAAAGTCTTTAGCCCCCATCATCTGATTGGCCTGTGGACCAATGCTTCTTTGATAGGTGCTGAAACTAACCGTGGGCATGATTTGGGCGCGTGTGGCGGCATAAGCGGCTTTGGATTCCTCAATGGAATCAGCCAGTGCTTTTAAATCCGAACGATTTTTAAGGGCGATTTGCAGTAATTCCGGAATCGTTTTATCCTCATCGATTAACTGTATGGGTCTTAAATCCGGATCTTCCGGTTCAAGACGCATATCGATAGGCATATTAATGCTGGCAGCAAGGCCATATTCCGTTGCGACCTTCTGACTTTGAGATTGCACCAATTGTCCCTGTTTTTCAGCCACCAGTGTTTGTGCCTGATCGACATCCAGCTTGGTGGTAAATCCGGCATGATATCTTGATTCGCTAAGACGCAACTGAATATTAGCCTGTCGCAGGGCTTCCTCGGCAACTTCAATAACGGCAATATCGCGTAAATATTGATAATACTGGGTTAATATATTCATCAATGTTTGTTGTTCAGTGAGGTCGTAAGCACTTTTCAACCGTTTTAATCCATATTTTGCACCTTTAAGGGCAAACCAGTCTCCACCACCCAACTGCACGTCATAAGAAGCTCTCAATAGAAGTTGCTGAACGACGCGATTTGCCGGCGTCGTTGTGCCGTCTACTAAAGTATCGCTACCGTAAAAATGTTCCAGGTAATTATCCGATTGTAAAGATGGCAGGAATTGAGAAAAAGCTTGAATTTCGTACCAATGGCCTTGGACAATATGCGTGTCGGCAATCGCCAGGTCGAGGTTGGTATCTTCAATAATCCCGACCAGGCGCTGTATGCCGATAGACATGGTATCAGGTGTATCCACGCCACGCAAGGAGATTGGCTGTAAGCTGGTCTCTTCCGGCGTAGATGGGTGAGAAACTGCAGGTACAACTGTCTCGTTGGATCGCAAGCCAATCGTATCCGATCCTGGGTCTGGTTTTTTTGTGGGAGAAGCAGGAGATTGCAGCAACAATACAAACGGGGTAGGCTTCTCTGCTGGCAGATCTGCATATACAGGCTGCAACACCAAAGTGAACAGCAGGCCTAAACTCCCAATTTGAATGACACTTTTCATCGGCTCGTCGGATCTTTAAAAGCCTTGTCTACACTGATTGAGAAGGGTTCGATAAAGAAGTCAATCAACCGTTTCTTCTGAGTGATGAAATCAGCAGCGACGGTCATGCCTGAGCGAATAT
>Ga0206873_1129_pt1 | contig 24071 bp, 20 predicted proteins | sample Alteio_BWOrgCont_11_FD_152631 | JGI IMG/M metagenome (GOLD analysis project Ga0206873, IMG submission 152631) | Enriched cells from forest soil in Barre Woods Harvard Forest LTER site, Petersham, Massachusetts, United States -... | ecosystem: Environmental > Terrestrial > Soil > Temperate forest >...
TGCCCGATGAATGTCGCCTCCGTCTCACGGCAAAGCGCCGGGGCGCTGATGAGGATGTAATCAAACGCTTCGCGCAGTTCGGCAAAGCGCTCTCGGTAGCGTTCCAAGGGAGGGGAAATTCCCGGCTTCGCCAGACCCGACGGGATCAGCCAAAGATTCCTTTTTCGAAGCGACACGGCAAAATTCCGAATGGGACCTTTCGCGTTGAGAGCCTCCACTAGCCCAATTCGATTGGCCGCGGCCAAATGAACATGCAATTGTGGCGACCAAAGGTTCGCCTCAACGATGCAAACCGAAGTTTCTGCCTGCTCCGCCAGCGCCTCCCCCGTTCGAGCGCATATCCAGCTGCTTCGGTCTTCGCGCGTGATGCCTGAGAAAGACACAACTTTTGGTCCGTTAACCTTGCCCGACTGAGAAAATAGTCGTTGCGCCAGTTTCGTGATCTCGGCATCCGGTGGTTCTCGCTTGGAAGGAATCGCAAAAGACGTCCTTAGCGGCAACGCGGCGGGATCGCACGGAAAGTTGAAAAATTTATCTTTTGCGACCTGCTGCAACAATTCAAAATTCTTGCTCATCTGCGGTGGCTCGTTTCTCAGTGAATTCCGGCGGTACCGGCTCCCTCGCTGGAAACCGCGGAATCAACCGGCAAAGCGGCCCGGGGCAGCCGAATCACCTGGCCGGTTTCGATGTCGTCAAAATTGGTAATGGCCGGGTTCAGCTCGTGAATCCGTTCGAGGGCGCCGACGTTATACTTTCCCATGTATCGAAGAATGATATGGCGCAACGTCTCGCCTGGTTGGACGACGACTGTATTGATCTCCACATCGTTGCTTGCCGCGGAAAATTGCGAAGGATCGGAATTGGCAAGTCCCGCCGCCTGGACATTCAGAGGAGAAGGGTGCGGCATCGAGTCGGATTTCACTGCCAGCAGCTCTCGAACAAATGTCCCAGGGTTTAGAATCGATGTCCTGCTTTCGGAGGACTCCTGGATGGACCGGTCGATCCGGTTGGAGAAAAAGGAGAAAATTCCGACCCCCATAGCTACACATGCCAATGCCGTGACAGCGCCCAGCACCCACCGGCCAAAACTCATCGAGCGATCCGCGGGATAGATGGAGAGGATTGGATGCGACGTCGCCCGCACAGGCACGATGCCCTGAGCAGTGCTGGGCCGTTGCAGGGATTCCACATCCCGGTCTGCAACAATCTCTTTCATCATTCCGGCATCAACTTGTTTGCGGTCCATCGCGCATCCTAGTGAAAGCGCGCTGAAGCACAAGCCATTGATCTTCCGTGGAATTCCTTGCGATTGTTGCGCAATGATTCGTAGGGCTTCCGGAGTGAATAGCGGATTTCCCACGTACCCCGCAACTTTGAGGCGGTGAGCAATATAGCGGGCAATGTCGTCGCCGCCGAACGGCTCCAACCTGGCAAACACGGAGATCCGCTGTTGCAGCTGCTCCAGCGCGGGGCTGGCCAGCTTTCGAGCCAATTGCGGTTGCCCGATCAGCAGGATTTGCAGCAGCTTGGTTTGAGACGTTTCAAAATTGGAAAGCAGGCGGACCGTTTCGAGCACTTCCGAATCGAGATTTTGCGCCTCATCGATTGCCAGGACGAAGCGGCGGCCCGCCAACATTTCGCGACACAGGATCTCATTCAACTTATCGTGCATGGAAACCAGTTCCATGCCTTTGGCGTCAACGCCCAAACCGCTCAGCAGGTAGTGAAAAAGGTCCTTGGAGTTGCACTGCGTTTGAAAAAGGAACACGGTGCGCGAGGCCTGCTGAAGTTTTTCAAGAAGCTGAAAAGTCAAAGTCGTCTTGCCGAGGCCCGGCTGTGCGATCAAGGCCACAAAGCCGCGATCGGATTCGACCGCGTAGTAGAGCGACGCCAACGCCTCGCGATGGCTCTTGCCAAGATAGAGAAAGCGGGGGTCCGGCGTTACGCCGAAGGGCTGGACATTCATCTTGTAGAAATCAAGAAACATAAATTCTTCCTTTCTCTTTTGGCAGCGCCGCCAGCACCGGAATTCGCAGATCGTCCCGGATCTCGTCCGGGGTTCGCAACGATGGATCAAAGTAGTCCACCGCAAATGCAACTCCCGGACTGACAAAACTCGCCAGCAATATCCCTAGGAGCAGAGTCAGAGCCCAGTGAGGATGCGCCGGAAGAGCCGGAACGGTGGCCGCTTCGGCGATGGCCACGTTCACAATTCTCTGACGATCCAGTGCATCTTCGATGCGCGCTTCTTCCCGCTTCTGCTTGTAAAGAAGATCGTTGCCCTCGGCCTCTTTGACTTCTCGCAGAAGATTTTCTTGCGCCGCGCCGTTCACATCGATTGTGACAATCCGGGCGCGATACTGCCGAATTACGTTCTGCATCTCGGTGGCGCGGACACGCAAGGTTGCGAGTTCCGCGTTGGATCTTGTGAGTTCCGACCGCAGCCACTCGTACGATGGGTTCCGGTCTGTTGTTTCTTCCCGGTCCGGCGAACTCTCCGCCTTGCCAATCGTGACGATGGTTTGGTCGATTTGTTTTTGCACTTCTTGCACTGGCCGATAGTCTGGTTCGAACTTTTCGAGCAGCCCGGTGCGCTTCAATTCAAGGTCCAGCAATGTGGTTCTAAGTTGCTGCATGAGAAAGGGGTTTTCTGAAGAGCGAACCTGAGAAATGGTCTGTTCGGGAGTGGAAGCGAGTTGGTCCTCGACTACCCGGGCTCGCTTTTCCGTTTCTTTGATCGCCACCTGAGTCGCATTGAAGTTGGCTTCAAATTCAGAGAGTTTTTGGAGAGCGATCTGCTTTTCGAGTTGTGGGTCCGCCACGCCCTTTTCGCGGTCGAATTTCGTCAGTTGAGCTTCGGCTGTTTGGAGTTCCTGGTCGTAGTGTTGAGATTCCGCCTGGAAAAACTCAAACGCGCCCGGAGGACGGTGAACCTGCACGGTTTTTTCCAGGTAGAGATTGCCGAGCGTGTGCAGTACGCGCGCGGATAGTTCCGGGTCCGGCGAGTCATACGTCACCTGGATTACATTCGTCTTTTTCAATGGTTCAATTTGTAATTTATCCTCCAGATCCAGCACGGACTGGGAGATTTTCTTTTCATTGTCCTGTCCACCGCCGCTATTGTGAGTTGCAATCGCGGGAACCAGTCGATTCCAGAAATGATGGGAGAGCGACTCTTGAAGATTGCAGGAGAGGACCACCTTTTCGAGGAGGTCGCGGCTTCTAAGGAGTTCCACTTCAGAGTTGAGCTCTTCTTCTGTGACATCGCCGGGGTTGGACATCACGGCGTCCCGGCCCGGCGAGACAGCCGCATCCACGCGCTCGCGCTTCACCAGTATTTTCATTTTCGCCTCGTAATCCCTGGGAAGCAGAATGATTCCAAGGATGGCGCCCAGAACGAGGCTCAGAAAAGTCAGGAGCACATGCTTGGGGTGGCGGAACAGAGGGGTCGCGACGTCCCTGAGCGTGGGTAACCGTTGCGTGCCGATCGCGCCATATTGAAAGTCTTGTCCGTCCATCGCAACGAATCCTTTTCTTACATCTAGAAGATTGGCGGGTTCGCGTAGATGCCCGCGGAAGCGGTCGGCAGGAAGGGCTTGATCTTTGAGAGTGCGTTCTGGGGAACGAACAACATATCCCCGGGCAGAAGCTCCGGGTCTTCTTGCAGATCACGCGAATTCAGCATTCTCTTTACGTTGATGATCCTGGCTTCAGTCCACTCGTCCGACACGCGCCGGAATAGAAGTACTTGCGAGTGTTTGGACGCGTCGGTGAACCCCCCGGCTATGGCAATCGCTTGAGTCAGCGTGACGTCGCCGCGCCATTCAAATTTTCCGGGTTTCCCGACTTGGCCGCCCACAACGAAATAAGGTTTCGCGAAGTCCTTGGGGTCAACGGAAATCACCGGGTCGTAAAGGATTTTGGAGTAAGCCGCTTTAATTGACTCGGTGAGTTCCGGAAGAGTGCTTCCTGCGGCCTGCAAATCTCCAACGTTGCGCAGAGTAATGTAGCCGTCCGGCTGAACGGTCACAGTTTGATTGAATTCCGGCGTCAGCAGGAAATTCAGTTCGAGGGTGTCGTTCGGATTGATCTTATATCGCCAATTTCGTTTGTGAAGGCCGGGGCCGGTATCACGGCCTGTTGCTTGCGGTCCGTTGTTACTGGTGTTGGGTTGCCCGCTACTCAAAAGATTTGGCGGGAGAATCTTCTGTTCTGCTGCGGGAATCGCAGCGGAAAACACGATCAAAGCACAGGTTAAAGTTTTCAGGCTTGAACTTCGAATGTTCATTTCTAATTCTCCCGCATCCAATCGGAAAAAACTAAACCAATTCGAGGTCATACCCTTCGACTCGAATCGAGATGGATCGATGGAGAATCTCCACCGATACGACCAGGCTTTGATTCGAGCCTTGACGCCCGAGAATTCCCTCGACCCCGTCCAGCGATCCGCCACGAATGCGCACGCGCCTCCCGGCATTTACAAAGGGATGTGGGAGGCACGGGATGTTTTCGCGTATCGCTATCCGTAGACTCTCGATCTGTTCCCGTGGAATGGGAGTCCCTTGTCTTTCGCATCCGACGAAGCCCAGCACGCCCGGCGTTCGCAGTATCTTTAGGCGCTCGTCGACTGCTTGAACCATGCGGACGAACGCGTAACAACTGAACATGGGGATTTCCACCCTGGACTGGCGGTCGCTCCACCTATGTATTTGGCGAAGTAGCGGAAGAAAGGTGCAGATATGCTTTTCTTCTAACTGCGCCCCGATTCGCTTTTCGTGTCGCGCCTTGGTATGTACCGCATACCAGTGCGACCCCTCCGGCTCAAGGGCCAACACAGGGAATTGCGATGTGGATCCGATATGTATTTGTGAGCTGCCCACAGCTTCGCCCTCTTAGTCCCATTTCCAACTCGAAACGAATAGTTCAAACTATCTCCAGCACTGACCTATCCGAAACCGCGATCAATTCAGCGATCCGGATATGTTCAGGCTTTAAACGCAAGCCTGCGCCGTATTCGATTCGCACTCTGTTGGACCCGAATCCGAATACAGGTGGCCAGATTGTCTCGACGGCTTCCGGCGACTCGACTTGCGTTGGTCATTCCTGCCCCTTCGGAGTCTCCTTCGACTCTTTAATCAGTCCCATGACAACTTGTGACGTTCGCACCGAAGGAGTGCTCAGCAAAAAACCTTTGCCAACAGCCGAAAATCCGCTTTGCTTGTTCCCCGCGATATCGTGATCCACGCGCAGAACCGTCATGTCTGCTTCCATCTGAGCCTTGGACGCTCCATCCGACAGGGGGAGAATTACTTCCAAATGGACCAGGGCATTCGCAGGCGGGCAAGTGGGAGTCAACACAAATACTCCCTCCACGCTCAGATCTCTTGTGGCGCCTTCACCATGAAAGCGCTGGTTGTCAGGCCCTTTCCAGCGGAAAATTACAGCGGTACTCATACGATAGCGTTTGGCTCTTCTTCGTTCTACCGTTTGCGTAGGCGATTGTGCGATGTGAGTCTTCCCACTTTTTCCGGGCAAACGGTCGCTGCCCAGGTTCGCGTAGACTATGGGAATCACGGATCGTCTACAAGTGGCCTTAAGTCATATACAAGTGAAGTTATCTTGCCTCCGACAATACCCTCAATTTCAGGGCGCGCTTCTTCCGCCTGCCGAGGCCAACCGGTCACCATTTTGCGGGGCAGACGATTCCTCAAAATAGATGTCAAAATCCGAAACAGTCCTGTGGACATAGGATGGGCAAAAGTCCCTAGACCGGAAGCCTCTGAGTGAATTCCAAATGAAGATAAAGACTTTGCTAATCACCGCGCGCCATGAATTCGTTCGCGCGGGCTGCTGTATCTAAAAGGCTTAGGAATGCATTTGCCAGCGTAGGGCGCAGGATGCTCGGTAGAGATGCAGCTTCCCGAATCTGGCTGTGCTGTCATAAGAACATGGGGAGATCCACGGCAATGCTGCGTTAGGAATTAGGGGAGACATTGTTCTTGACAGCGTGGGAGCCGGCAGCTTACTTTGTGTGTGGGTAGGAAGTGATTGACCGCAATTACGCGAAACTGCGGATTAGGGTTCAGGGTCAGCACCCATAATTCTCCGGTTTTCCACGCGTTCATTTTGCCATCCGATGGATTTGGGAAGGACTTATCGGTTGGCTAATCTTGGGAAAGTCCCCTCAAACAAAGTGACGCTAAGTTAGCTCCCGGTCGGCGATTCAAGGTTTCGTTCGGCATCCCCCCGAACATGTTTTTTGGAGAGTTGGAGGTAGTCGAGTGCCCCAGTCTCTGCGGCGTTCCAAAGATCGCATCTCTGTGCTCGTTGTCACGGCGGACAACATGACGAGCGAGTTGTTGAGGAATGCGTTCGCGCATGGTCGAAAGGGTTTTGCGGTCGAAACAATGACGGGAAGTTCGCAGAAAATCATCAGCGGGCTGGCAGCGCACAAACCCGATGTGGCTCTGATCAGCGAAGAATTGCAGGACGGCCCGCAAGCCGGAGTCAAGGTCCTTCAGAGGCTGCAAAGTTCTGAACATATCCCCGCCATCATGCTTTTGCAATGCTCCAAACCCGAGTGTGTGGTCAACGCTTTTCGTGGTGGAGCGCGGGGTATTTTTTATCGCACGCACTCCTTGAAGGCTCTCTCAAAATGCATTCGCATGGTCCACAGGGGGCAGATCTGGGCCAGCAATGAAGATGTCGAACATCTCATAAACGCTCTGACTCGCACGAAACCAATGCATTTGAATAATCCCGAGGGAATGCCACTGTTAACGCGCCGCGAGGAAGAAGTGGTTCATCTGGTCGCCGACGGCCTGAAAAACCGCGAAATTGCTGAGCATCTCCAGGTAAAAGAACATTCCGTGAGGAACTACATCTACCGGATCTTCGAGAAATTGGGAGTATCCAGCCGCGTCGAACTCATCCTGTATGCTTTCAGCCAGCGTGACCAAACCAGCTAGCCTGAGGCGATTCAACGTAATGCAGCCAGCTTCTCCGTGCCGGATTCATGATGTGTGAGCGAGCCATCATCGCGAACGCCGGGCACTTTTCGTGCCGGTTGGCGGAATGCGATTCGCACATTCCAATGCGAGGGGAGCGAGCATTGGCAAAAGCAATTTCAAAGCGCTTTTCCATGGGAGTGGGAGACAGAAGAAGGCGCAATCGCCAAGTTCCTAAAATGGCGCTGTTCGAAACGAATTGAAAAAACATGGCGGGGCCGACGAAACTCCAACTCGCGACCTCCTGCGTGACAGGCAGTTGCAAAAAATCTATCTTGATGGTCCGTTTGGCTTTGTGCTGCGTCATAGCATACGGTTTTGGACCTAGTTCGGCGGTACTCGGACCCAAGTTGGACCCAGGTTTGCGCGGTGTTTTCGTCTTGGGGGAAAGAGGATACGAATCCGGTCACTTAGATTCTGCCTATAAATCGTTTACGCCTTGCTTACCACCGCGGAATTACACTGTTGATGATGATCAACGTCGATAAGATTCGATCGCCAAAATGGTGGCAGGGGCGCAAATGAGCATGGGGCATATTCTGGTGGTGGATGACGAGCCGCAGATTCGGCGCGTGATGCGGACGACGCTCGTTGCACAGGGCTACGAAGTTTCGGACGCCCGAACGGGCGATGCTGCGTTAGACCTCATCCGGTCCGAAAAGTACGATCTGGTGCTCCTGGACGTCAACATGCCCGGCATTTCTGGGATTCAAACATGCCGTGAGATTCGGCTTGGGTCCGACCTCCCCATTATTATGGTTACAGTGCGCGGCGCGGAAAGAGACAAGGTTCAGGCGCTCGACGCCGGTGCCGACGGTTATTTGACCAAACCGTTCAGCATGTCCGAATTGCTGGCGCGGATCCGTGCCGTCCTCAGGAGAACGAGTTTCCCCGCGGGAATGGAAGATAGGGTTCTGAAATTGGGCAATGTCGAAATCGATTTTGAAGCGCGGAGAATCAACGCGGATGGCAAGCAAATCCGGCTGACGACGAAAGAGTTCGACCTGATCTTCTATCTTGCCGCGCATGCCAACCGGACGATTACGCACCGCGAATTATTGCAAGAGGTCTGGGGCCCCGATTACGGAGGCGAGCAAGAATACCTGCGTGTGTTCGTGAACCGGCTGCGGAAAAAGATCGAATCATCCCCGAGTTCCCCCAAGTACCTGCTGACCGAACCCTGGGTCGGGTACCGATTGGATTTGCCGGAGTAGCAGCGTACCGGGACATGCGATTTGAAGTTCAGCAAAATGGTGGATCAATCGGGACGCGCTTCACTTTTCTCCGTTCGCCACCGGCTCAACGGGAAGGCTGAAGGTGAAGACCGATCCGTGCCCCAATTCGCTGGCGACTTCGATGGTTCCTCCATGCGCTTCCACAATTGCCTTCGCGACGGCAAGGCCCATCCCTGTTCCCGGAACTCGGTGCCGCTGGTTCTTTCCCCGGTAAAACTTGGCGAAAATTTGATCGATTTCCACTTTTTCAATTCCCGGCCCCAGGTCCGCGATATGAAAAAGGATAAAGCCAGCCTTCTCTTCAGTTTTGATTGTGATTGGTTCCCCGGCTGACGAATACAGGTCCGCATTTCGGATGAGATGGCCGAGGACCTTTCTTGTCCAGAACAAATCGCAATGGATTCGTGCACGTTCCTGCTGCATTTCAGTATGGATGGGATGTGAGTTCTGCAGAGCCCTGCAATCCTCAAGCGCCGCAGCGATCAATTCACTAACGAAATGCATCGACGGTTGAAGTTTGGCCTCACCGGCCTCCAGTTGAGCCATTTCGATTGCCTGGCCAATGACCCGGTTAATTCGATCGCACTCCTCGTCGATGACAACCAGAAGCTCCCCTCGCTGACGCTTATTGAATTCCAAATCCTCCAGGAGGCTGGTGGCCGCCGCTTTAATCGACGTGAGCGGAGTTTTGAAGTCGTGCGCGATAGCGTCCAACAAAACCGACTTGAGACGTTCACTTTCCCGCGCCGCTTCGGTTTTGCCTAAAAGCTCAATCGCATTCATCCGGTCGATGGCGGCCGCGATCAAAGTGGCAATCGCTTCAAGAGTGTGTTTAGAAATCATCGAACTCGAGACACCGATGCTGCCAATGATTTGCGGACCGAGCCGTACGGGGGAGTAGAACAGTCCGCTCTCGATGTTTGTATCGAATTTGCCGCCGTCTTGAACGCTCTTCAAATGGCTCTCATCAAGTCCCGGGACGTCATCTCCTGAGCGAAAGAGGGCTTGTTTTCCCGTTACATACAACGCCGCGGAACGAGTTCCAAACAACTCTACAATTCGCGATGGAATCTCCTGCAACAATTCCAACGGACTCTGCGCGGTCAGAAGGCGCTGGCTGAATTCGTACAGGCGGCTTACTTCATTGCGCTGCCGTTTGGCCTCCTCAGCCTGGCGGCGCGCCCGTGCGGATAGTTCACTCCCAATCACCGCCGTAATGAGAAATGAAATAAGGCTCACCCAATCTTCAGGGTCATTAATATTGAACGTGCGGACAGGCGGCAAGAAGAAGTAATCAACGCACACCATGGCAGCCACGGACATGAAGACGGAAACTCCAAGGCCCCAGACCGCGGAGGCAATAAGAATAGCGAGCAGGAAAGTTAGGATGACTGTAGTTGTCTTGACCAACAGAAGTTGACGAAAATAAATCACCGTGATCAGGCCCACGGTTATGAGTCCCGCCACATAACCGCTGATCTGAAAAGTTATGCGTTTCAGCACGATTGCATTCTAGCTCAGGGGTTCGTGAACGCGACAAATTATGAGGATCAAAAGAGCGTCAATTTTGTTTATGTGATCCAGACAGCTTGTTTATGCCTCGTTTACCAGGCCGGTGAAACACTATTCAAGACAGCCATGTAATGCCGAGGAGCAAAGGGCCGAGGAATCTCTCCACACATTTAGCAGAGGTTCCTCCCTTTGCTTGGTCCGAACCTGAGTGGGGTCTTGCTTGTGTCCCGCGAGAGGTATTCAAGTTGACGAGTTGCGGCATGCGCAGCTGGACGCCCGTCATTGCCGGCCAATATCTCCAAATTGCGTACGAATTGCTCTCTCGCCCTGACATTCATGAGATGGTCCCGTGCTGAAATGTCCTTCCGAAACAAGTGGATTACCCGGCACGCATAAATTATTTCTTTCCATCGCATATCTGCCCGTTAACTCCGCCCATATGGTTTGTTTATGTGTTGTTGATTGTTTGCGAGCTACGCTAGGAGCGTAATCTTTCAGTTAAATGGAAGCGGTTGTTTATGTTCTGAGCATCTACGATTTTGAGTGTGAGCCCCGGTCTCCAACGACGTCATAGGCCGGCATGTTCGGAAGGCGAACACAGATGAGATTGGCTCTGAGCGCTAGAACGGAGAAGGGTTGGCGGCCAGAGGCGGAGGTAAATTGGCTTCGACTCTCTCATACACTCGCTTCATTCCGAGATCGGGAATGAAACCAAGCGAGGGACACGTCCTGGTGGTAGATGACGACCTGCAGATTCGCCGCGTGATGCGCACGACGCTGGACGCAAAAGGATACGAGGTCGTTGAAGCTGGATCGGGAGAGCAAGCCCTGGAGCTTGTCCGGTCCGAGAAGTTCGATTTGATCATCCTCGATATCAATTTGCCCGGAATGACAGGCGTGGAGACTTGCCGGGAAATTCATGCGATGTCCCCAACGCCGGTCATCATGCTTACCGTCCGCGATGCCGGCGAGGACAAGATCGAAGCCCTCGATGCCGGGGCCTGCGATTACGTAACCAAGCCGTTTGCGATGGGGGAATTGCTAGCACGCATTCGGGCCGTTTTGCGGCGAACGCCCTCTTCCGCAATCTCCGGAATAACGCATCTCAAATTGGATGACGTCGAGATCAACTTTGAATCGCGTCGGGTCATCGTGGCCGGGAAGCCTGTGCGGCTGACTTCGAAGGAATTTGATCTTCTCCTGTACCTTGCTACTCATCGCAACAGAACGATCCCACATCGGGAACTGCTGCGTGAGGTGTGGGGCTCGGAACATGTGGACGAAAGAAAGTATCTGCGTGTGTTCATCAATCGATTGAGAAAGAAGGTCGAGGCTTCGCCACGAGAACCTAAATTTTTGTTAACCGAGCCATTCGTAGGGTACCGCCTCCAAACGCCCGAGTAGTTCTCCTCCGTTTAGGTCCTATTTATCCCATCTTGTTTACCCGATTCGTACGGATTGTTTATGCCTCGTTGACTCGTGGTTGTTTACATTCGTTTATGTGAACGATGAATGCATCCGCGCTGGGAGTTTTGATCTTCGCCGAAACAATGTGGATATGTTTTGGTCCCGGGCGGCGCGACCGAAATCACCCAAGTGGATCTGTTCATCCGGATGTATCGAATACAAATCACAAAAAGGAGCCACAATGAAAAAACTAGCGATTTACGCAGGGCTTTTTGCCATTCTCGCGAGCCCGCTCGCAGTTCCGGCGACAACGGCAGCCCAGTCTTCCGTGAAGGCTGAGGCAAATGCCGTTAGCGTCACAGGGAAAGTGAGCTGCTCGAGATTCGGAACTGGTTCGATAACCGCGCGCAAAGGCATGAGCGTGGCCCAGACCATCTGGTATTGTGCTAACTTCCAGGGTGGTCAGTACACTCTCGTCTCCGGAAAACAAATCTTCCGCTTAACGGGAGACAAGAATCTACTCGCCAAAATGTCGGGCCAGACGGTGATTGTTGCCGGGCATGTGAGCCAGGACGAGCCGGAGGCCGCTTCGTACGCGTTGATGGGAACTTTACAAGCGACCACCATCGCTCCTGCCAAGAACTAAAGGTCATGGAACAACGGTCAGAGCGTTTCAGCCGGGGCGTTCTCCAGGAAGAGAACGCGCGGCCGAAACGCCTGCTGACGGCCCCTCAAGAATAAGGAGTAGTCTGGCAACTCACCCGCATCCTCTCCAAAGTGCTTCCCTCGCCGCAATCCATCCGCCCTAAATAACAAGCCTCGTGACCGAATAACCCAATAGAATAATTACAATCGTCATCCCATCGTTGCCCCTGGCGATTCGCGGATTCCTCCTGTTCTTCGCCCCATCTTTATTAGTTAGCCTCAGTCTTTGTGCAATGCGAAATGAAATTAACCAAATGGAATAGAGACTCTGCACATCCGGATTTATCCCCGTTTATCCGAATAGAGCAGATCGTTTATGCGTTCCTTATTTTCCGCCAACTAATCTCGACACATGAACGTTGATGAAAGGGACGCCGAACCGCTTTTACAGCTGCGGAATTTAGCCTGGAGCCAAATGCAGGTCTTCGCAAAATGCAGACAGGCTGCGGCGAAAATGGCCGCAGCAGAATACGGCGCGAAAGGGAATTGCTCAACGGATATCAATTCGTTTATGTCTGGCAATCAAAGTTTCAATCAATCCCTTTATGCGCCGTTGACGCGCGCTCCCCTAGTTTGCAGGCCTGCAGTCTACTTTATGAGGAAGGTGTATATGAAACGAAGACCGATTTTGCGGGGGATATTATCGGCCGGGGGGGTAGTCCAGCTGGCGCTGCTCTTGTGCAGTGCGCCTGCGTATGCGCAATCAGGATTAGTCCCAGGAATGCAAGATCCGGTGGGGGGGCACGGTCCGGATGCATTCGGTAACAGCACGCCGAAACCGGAACAGCATGTCCTTACGGCGGACCATGCTCCCGGCGATGTGCACGGAGTCACGCGGTACCCAAGCGGTCTACCCATGGCCGGTGCGCAGGTTGTCATCCTCAACGCGGATGTGGACGTAGAGCGATCCACTGTCAGCGGCGAAGATGGCAGTTATACATTCAAGAATCTTAAACCGGGCCATTATCAATTGAACGCCAAGATCGACGGGTTCGCTCCCTCAGGGATTGTTCCCGTCGATGTGATTCCGAGGCAAAACGTTAATTCTGATATCTCACTCAAATTAATCCGGACCGCGTCGATGCCCAGAAACTCGGGAAGCGCGTACAGGAGCTACGGCGGGGCTTATCGAGCCGAACCTGCCAGCTTGCGCGTAGCAAACCCGCAACCAACAACCGAAGCGTCTTCTGAAGGAACCGTTCGGACGGCAGAAGCGGCTAACACTGCGACCACCAGCGATCCGGCGAAGACTGCTGAGACGCCCTCCAGCCAGCCGATGCCCGCTGCGGTTGCGGACGAATTGGCAGCCATGCGGAGGCGCATCGACGAACTCGAGTCGGAATTGAAGGGTCGCACCGCGACCGACCAACCGCCAGCGGAAACGCCGGCAGCGGTTGCCGCGCCACCAGCGGCCGCTCAAGATCAGGCTGCTGCGACTCCTAAGCTCGCTCCCGGACAATTTCTTTCGACAGCCGGCACAGCCACCTATTACAAGGGCGACACTGACATGCCCACGCACCCGGATAGTTGGACGCCGTTTGCCTTCGCGGACTGGAGTTGGATGAACGCTGCCGGCCGCCAACACGACAGCCCTTGGTCCACGAAATATTTCACCCCCGAATTCAGGGCTGACGTCAACTACATGGACAGTTTCAACCATCCGAGAGACGACACGATGGGCGGCTCGACGGAAAGCTTCCGATCCAACGAATGGCAGCTGGAACAATTGAGCCTCGGCGGAGACATTCGTATCGGCCACGTCCGAGGCAGGATTCTGACCATGTTCGGTGAGTTCGCCACCACCACGCCGCGCAACGATGGCAGCACCGCGCGTGGCCAGTGGGACCTCCGAGACATGTACCGCTACATTTCAGAAGGATGGGGCGGGTACAGTTTCGACAACGTAGGGCATGGGCTGAATATCGACGCGGGAATTTTCGTGTCGTATATCGGCCTCTTTAGCTATTACAACTTCGATAACTGGGCATATCAACCTTCTTATGTTTCGTCCAACACGCCATGGTTCTTCAACGGCTTGCGCATCCAGTATTTCCCCACCACCAAGCTCAAGATCGAGCCGTGGATCATCAATGGATGGCAATCCTACGCCAGGTTCAACAGTAAGCCTGGACTCGGAGGCCAAATCATGTACCGGCCGAAGCCCTGGCTGGCGATGGTATTCAACAATTACGGCATGGGCACGGATGTTTTGGGATCTCCCGCAACTTCACGTATCCACACCGACGACAGTATCGAGATCAGGGAGTACAACAACCCCGACGGATTCCTCGACATGGCGGCTATGTCCGCCACGGGCGATCTTGGTTGCCAATACGGCGGCGGCCAAAATTGCTTTGACAACAAAAACGGCGGCCAGAAGACAGCCTTTCTGGGTTGGATGGTCTACCAGCGGCTCCAGTTTGCCCATGACCATTACGGCATGACCTTAGGAGGCGGCTACATGAACAATCCGGGCCGCTACCTCACGTTGCTGCAACCGATCAACGGCGCAGACGCAATTTCCGGGTCGCCCTACTTCACGGAGAATCCCGGGGACAAGATGCACGCTTATGACGCCACGGCGACATTCGACTACATGCCTTCGCAGTGGTTGACGTTCCGGGGGGAAATGGGCTACCGCCACACGGATGTTCCTTACTGGTCGGGTCGGGGCGGAATCACGCCTCCTCAAGGGAACAACGTGTTTGGAAATACGGGCTCGCCCAGTCTTTACGTCTGCACCAACGGTGTGACTTCCGTCGCAGATACGATTGCAAGCGGTGCACCTTCCGGTGCGGGCTTCGCAGTGGACAACGGCGGCGCTGCCAATACCAATGGCCCAATTGATACGAGCTGTGCAACACAAGTGGGAAGCTCCGCTTGGCACGCATGGGCTCCTGACCTTCGCAAGAGCCAGATCGTGGCCACCTTCGCGATCATGACGAGGTTCTAATGCAACACACCGCGGCCCTACCGAGGATCGAACCAGTGCAATCCGACGTGGAGCTAGAGATCAACCAACTTACGGCAATCCGTAATGCAATGGATGATTATTTTGCCGCAGTTCATGCTCGGGGAGTTGAGGCCGCTACGGCGGCCTCAACTCACGCCGGCCACAAAGTCGCAGAGGGAGAACGGTTGAGCAATCAGCGCTGTCAATCGCACAGACGGAATTTGAACAGAGTAAGCATTCTGAATTCAGATTCAGTTGACCAGTTGAATTTTGAATTTGCGAGAAACAAAAAATCAATGACCGTTTTTATGATTCGCTTACGACGTGTTTATCGAGCTTGAACTATCAAGGACAATATGTATATCGCACTCGCGATCGGAATTCTGAACTTAATGCGTTGGACGATGTGCGCGGCGAATTGTTGGGTGGGCGCGCGGCCGAGGCCGTCAGCATTCAGTGACGAGCGGGTTCAAGGTACTCAACCAATTCGATGAAGGTCACGGCAAAATTCGGGTTCCTTCGGAGGTCGCGAGCGGCTTGGGCTGCGGGCCTGATCCTGATGCTGGTCCTTTGCGCTGGTCTGTTGGATCGCGCTCCCGCGTCGAGACGCGGCTCGCGTGACGGAGATGCAAGAGTTAGCGTTTTCCCCGCCAGAGGAACTGTAATTTCCGCATCGAACCAACATTCCGAAATCAAAAAATTCTTCATGGACTTCGACGGCGATCACAGTCTCGATGTCGCGACCGTGATCGAACAACCGACCGCCGGGTACACCCAGTACACCGTTCAATTGTATCTCGCGTCCGGGGCCGAGCAGTCCGTCGTAGTGTCTGCTCCTCCCGGCGGACTTCAGGTCGAAATGCGCGACATGACGGGAGATGCGGTTCCAAACGACATTGTACTCAGACCAGCGCTCGTTCGATGGCTTCCCACAGTCCTCGTCAACGACGGCCACGAACATTTTGAAGTTGCCGTAGCGGGCACGGGTCCAAGCTCCTTTTCGTCAGGTGAGGAACTAGGTTCGCGAAGGCACGACTCGCAGACGTTCGCATTGTTGATGTCTTCGGGTTTCAAGGCAGTCCACCTTCCAAATAGCAGAACGCTGTTTGATCCGCAGCTTCAGGAATGCCTTTTCTCTTCTTTCACCGAATCGATCCCAGACCGTTTGGGCCACGCATCGAGTTCGGGAAGAGCTCCACCCCTCATAACAACGATTTAGCGCACGAATGTAAATTGTGTGCCGGGCATTTGTGTGAAGTGGGCGAGCGGTTTCGCCCCGGCAAGGACACTTGTGCGCCGATTTCTGGAACAACACTGAATGTTTGACGTGGAGGCGTAGACGTTATGTACACGAAAAGAAACAAAATTGAGTTTGGACTCCTCGCAATCTCCATGGCGTCGCTGCTCACTCTTGGCGGCTGCGGAAAAGGGCAGGGAGATGTTTCTGCACAGGAAGCGCCCCCGCCCCAACAGATCATTCCTGGCGTGGATGTCACCCTTTTCGCTGTGGAGCATCCGGAACAGTATCCGAGCGTAACGGCGGTCCAATACCAAGCCCCGTCACAATTGGTCGCAAATGGCGTTGTGCTGCCGGACATTGCGCGGACCGTGCCTGTAATTACGCTGGCTTCCGGGCGCGTGGTAGACATACGCGCGCGACTCGGCGATACCGTACAGAAAGATCAAGTCCTGCTGCGCGTGCGCAGCGATGACGTGGCGGGAGGCTTCGACGCCTACCGCAAGGCCGTCTCCGATGAGCTTCTCGCGCGAAAGCAGTTGGATCGAACGAAGGACCTGTACGAACACGGTGCCATGGCACAGCAAGACCTCGAAGTCGCCCAAGACAACGAAGATGACGCCAAGACTACTCTCGAAACCGCGACCGAGCATCTTCGGCTCCTGGGTAACGACCCCGACAAACCCAACGGCATTGTGGACATCGTTGCGCCCATCTCGGGAGTGATCACCGATCAGGAGGTAACCAACGCAGCGAGCGTGCAAGCCTACTCATCGCCGAATCCATTCACGATTTCGGATTTGACCACGGTCTGGATTGTTTGCGATGTCTTCGAAAACGATATGGCCAACGTGCGTTTGGGGGAACCCGCCGACATCAAGCTGACTGCTTATCCGGACAGGGTCCTTAAAGGAAAGATCAGCAATATCGGATCCATTCTCGATCCGAATATTCGTTCAACCAAAATTCGCATTGAAGTGCCCAACCCCGGCCAGATGATGCGGCCAGGCATGTTCGCTACAGCCACGTTATTCAGCAGCGAGAAACATACCTTCACGTCCGTGCCATCGTCCGCGATCCTGCACCTGCACGATCGCGATTGGGTCTTTATTCCCACACAGGGAAAATTCCGCAGGACGGAAGTCACCAGTGGCGCGCAGTTGCCGAATCAGATGCAAGAAATCTTGACTGGGCTGCAGCCGGGCCAGCAGGTCGTGTCCAATGCGGGCACGATCCAAAATGCAATCGACAATGAGTGACGCGGCACTCGGAGGCCTGAGGAAAAGACGATGATTCGCAAACTTGTAGACTTCGCGCTGAACAACCGGTTCGTGGTGATCACCACCGCGCTCCTCATCATCATCGCCGGAATGCTGGCCTTCCACGACATGCCTGTCGAGGCCTATCCGGATATCGCGGACAATTACGTGACGATTATCACGCAATGGGCGGGGCGTTCCGCCGAAGAAGTGGAGCAACAAGTCACGATCCCCATCGAAATTCAGGTGAACGGAATTCCGCATCTCTCGGTTATGCGATCTGAGTCCCTTTTTGGCCTTTCGTTCATGACCCTCGTCTTCGACGACACGTCTGTCAACGACTGGAACCGCCAGAAGGTCCTCGAAAGGCTCACGCTGGTTTCGATGCCCCCCGGCGTTCAACCCCAGATCGGGACGGATTGGAGTCTGACGGGTCAGATTTATTGGTACACACTTAGGAGCACAAATCCGCATTACGACCTGATGGACATGAGGTCCATCGAAGACTGGGTCCTGCTGAAGGAGTTCAAATCCGTTAAGGATGTTGTCGACGTTTCCGATTTCGGTGGCACGGCTCGGGAGTATCAGGTGCGGGTGGATCCCGCCAAGCTGGTGTCCTACGGATTAAGTATTGGCCAGGTAGAGCAACAGCTCACAATTAACAATATCAATGCGGGCGGGAGCTTTGTGGAAACGGGCCTGCAGCAGATGAACGTCCGCGCGCTCGGACTCTACCGCAACCTGCAGGATATCGAACAGACGATCTTGATAACAAAGAATGGGACGCCGGTTCGCATCAAGGATATCGCGGTCGTCGAGATGGGGCCCAGAATCCGGTTGGGGCACATGGCTAGAGCGACCCATCGTTCGGATGGCATGATTGTCGACGAACCCGACGTGATCCAAGGCAGCGTGCTGATGCTAAAGGGCGCGGAGGAAGGGCCCACGCTCGATGCGATTCACGATAAGGTGAAACAACTTAATGAACGCATTTTGCCCGAGGGTGTGAAGATCATTCCCATGTTGGACCGCAGTGACCTCCTTCATTTCACACTGCACACTGTTGAACACAACTTGGTGGAAGGAATGATCCTTGTAACCATCATCCTTCTCCTGTTCCTTGGCAATGTGCGAGCCGCGTTGATCGTTGCATTGACGATTCCATTTTCCTTAATGTTCGCTTCGATCTGGCTCGATTTAAGCAAGATTCCCGCCAATCTTTTATCCTTGGGCGCATTGGATTTTGGAATGATGGTGGACGGCGCCGTGGTGATGGTCGAAAACATCGTCAGGCATTTGAACCGAAGACACGCACCCGCCGAGTCTGCCAACGGTGAAACCCCTCCCGAGCGGATCACGGTCATCGTAAAATCGCCTGCGGAAGCCATTCGCGAAGCATGCCACGAGGTCCAACGGCCCGTGTTCTACGCCATCGCGATCATCATCACCGCCTACATGCCGATTTTCACGTTGCAACGCGTAGAGGGCAGGTTATTCAAACCGATGGCCTGGACCGTAGCATTCGCTCTTTTCGGGGCCATGACTTACTCGATTCTTATAGCACCGGTGCTGAGCGCTTGGTTGTTCAGCAAAGGGGTTAAGGAATGGCACAACCCGGTGATGGGTTTCCTGATCAAGCGATATCGCAGTGGGGTCCGAAAGGCGATCGATCATCGTTGGCTGACGATTGGCGTTGGCCTGGCCAGCTTCCTGGTGGCAATGTACCTCACGTTCAGCGGAATCATCGGAGCGGAGTTCTTGCCCCATCTCAATGAAGGCGCGATTTGGGCCCGCGGCGCTATGGCCAACAGCACTAGCCTCACGGAAGGGGAGCGCTTCGCCACTCAATCTCGCCACATCTTCGCTTCGTTCCCCGAGGTCACCACAGTGGTCTCGCAAGCCGGCGCACCTGACGATGGGACCGACACGGGAGGTTTCGGTAACACGGAATATTTCGTGGACTTGAAGCCCAAGGAACAATGGCGGCCCGTTTTTAATCAGGACAAAGACGAACTGATAGCCGCAATGAATCGCGAGGTTCAGAAATATCCGGGGGCATTCTGGAATTTCTCCCAGCCCATTGAAGATAACGTGGACGAGACGCTGACCGGCACAAAGGGTGGGCTGGCGGTCAAGCTTTACGGGCCGGACTTGGACGTTCTCGAGGACAAGGGAGAACAAATCAAGGAAGTAATGTCCCAGATTCAGGGAATCCACGACCTCGGGCTGCAGCGCGATACGGGCCAGCCGAATCTCGATCTGACCGTTGACCGCCAGGCAGCTGCGCGATTTGGCATCAATGTGGCGGACATACAAGATGCTGTCCAAACGGCCGTCGGCGGTTTTCCCGTGAGCCAGGTCCTGCAGGGAGAGGCCGTCTACAACTTGACTGTCCGTTATCAGAAACAATATCGCGACACGAAAGAGGCGATTCAGGATGTTCGCTTGCTTTCCCCTTCGGGCGAGCGCGTGTCTTTGGCACAGTTGACGAAGGTGCAAGTCAAAGACGGCGCCTACGATATCTATCGCGAAAAAAACTCACGCTATGTCGCCATTCGGTTCGAAGTGCGTGACCGTGATCTGGGGTCCACCGTCGAGGAGGCAATTGCCAAGATCGACAAAGCGGTGCAGTTGCCGCGAGGCTATCGTCTGGAATGGGCGGGAGAATACGAAAGCGAGAAGCGGGCCGAAGCTAGACTTCTGATCATCATTCCGATCACCATCCTGGTCATCTTCATCATTCTGTACACCATGTTTCGTTCGGCCAAATGGGCCACGCTGATCCTGATCACGGTTGCTATGGCTCGCGTCGGTGGCCTGGTGGCTCTTTTGGTTACGCATACCTTCTTCAGCGTGGCCTCGGGCGTTGGCTTTCTCGCGCTCTTCGGCGTCTCGGTGCAGACGGGCGTCATCATGCTCGAATACATTAATCAGCTCCGTGCTCACGGTCACACGGTCGTCGATGCCGCTGTGGAGGGGGCTGTTCTTCGGTTGCGCCCCATCATGATGACCATGCTGGTGGCGACATTCGGCCTATTACCGGCGGCGTTCTCGCATGCGATTGGGTCCGATTCGCAGCGGCCGTTCGCAATCGTAATCGTCGGAGGGTTGATTGCCGACCTGGCGATGAGTATTTTCATTCTCCCTACGCTCTATGTGTGGTTCGCGAGCGATGGTGACACGCTGCCCGAACCGGAGGCGAACTTTGAAGTCTAATCGAGTAACTCGTAACTTTTGGAAATTCTTCGCCGGCCTGGCCGCTTGCGCCGTGGTCAGCTGCATGTTGACCACTCCCTCGGCGTACGGCCAGGCCACCAACGGTCCCGTGAGGATCACGCTGGACGAAGCCATTCAGATGGCGCTTCAGCACAATCACAGCATCATCGCCGCGCGAACAGCGATTGAGCAGAGCCAGGATATGGAAGTGACGGCCAACCTGCGCCCCAACCCAACGCTGTTCACCGACTGGGAATATCTGCCGCTCGGCTCGCCGACCAAACAAAATCCTGACCTGTACAGCGGCGTGGCCCTTCATGATTACCTTAACAATAATACAGAAGGTGATATCGGTCTCAGTTACCTGATCGAGCGCGGCCATAAGCGTCAGGCCCGTTACCAGGCGGCGAAAGATGTAACGGCCCAGACGCGATCGCTGGTAGCCGACAACGAGCGCGGGCTGACCTATCAGGTAGCCACATTGTTCGTCAATGTACAACTGGCGGAATCCACGATCGATCTCGCGCAGCAGGACTTGAAAAGCTTTCAACAGACTGTCGATATCGGAGAATTCCAATTCAAAGCCGGCGGGATCAGCGAGGATGACTACCTGAAAATCGAGCTGCAGCTCCTGCAATTCGAGACTGATCTGGAACAAGCACAACTCGCCCGACAACAGGGGTTGTCCGACCTGCGCCAACTGCTGGGCTACGAATCCGTGTCCGCCGAGTACGACGTGGTGGACGCGTTTGATTACATACCGCTCAAAGGCAATGTCGACGACCTGCAAATGAAGGCGCTCCAAAACCGGCCGGACCTGCGCGCGGCAGCGCAAGGCGTGACCGCGGCGAATAGCGGGTACGCGCTGGCGAAGGCCGATGGAAAGCAGGACGTCACTGTCACGGGGAACTACTCCCACGTCAACGCCATCAATGCCGCCACGATTTACGCGAGCATCCCGCTCGCTATTTTCAACCGTAATCAGGGTGAAATTGCGCGGACGAAATCCGTAATCACCATGTCGCAGGAGCAACAGGCGTTCACCAACGGTCAGGTCCTGACCGACGTAAAGGACGCTTACGAGGGCCTGAAATCGAACGACAGAATGGTCATGATGTACATGGACAAGTACCGGGAGGTCGCGAAGAAGTCCCGGGACATCGCCGACTACGCCTATCACCGGGGCGGAATCGCCTTGATCGATTTCCTGGACGCGGAACGCAGTTATCGCGCCGCGGAACTAGGCTATCGCCAGACGCTCGCTTCGTACTTGCTTGCACTCGAGCAGCTTCGCGAAGCCGTCGGCATAAGGAACTTGCAGTGATTTGAAACGAGGCCGTTCGGAGATAGGAATCTGGCTCCGATATTCAAGCGCTTAATCTTTTGACACTTGGCCGGAAGTTTCACGCGACGCCACCACCGAGGAGCGAAATCGATGACTAAACAAGAAGTTCGCGCCTGGATCGAGGAGATCGGCGTCATTGCCGCGGTTCGCGAGCGGTCGAAGGAGAATGCTCTTTTTGCCGCCGAAGCCGTCGTTCAAGGCGGGATTCCGGTCGTGGAAATCGCGTTGACCATGCCTCAAGCCGCGGCCGTCATTTCGCAGTTGGCGAAGAGCGTTCCCGGGATCGTCGTGGGGGCGGGCAGTGTGACGAAACCGGATGCCGCACGCAGGAGTATCGACGCGGGAGCGCAGTTCCTGACAAGCGACGGATTTCATCCCGCCGTGATCGAGTTGGCGGCGCAACAGAATGTGGTTGTGATTCCAGGGACACTTTCGCCCACCGAGGTCATCAGCGCGTGGGAGACGAATGCAGATTTCGTCAAAGTTGTACCCTGCGCTCAACTTGGCGGGCCAGTCTACATTGGATCCCTGCACGCGATGTTTCCCGAAATTCCCCTGATCGCCTCCGGAGGGGTGGATCAACTGACCGCATCCAAAATGATCTTAGCGGGAGCAATCGCGCTTGGCATTGGCCGTGAATTGATCCCAAGAGAAGCGATTCAGCTTCGCCAGACCGCTCGGATTGGTGAGCTGGCACGCAGATTTTTGGACTTTGTGAAGAGTGGCAAGGCTCACTTGGCGGCCTCTACGAGACGACCTTCGGGAGGGAATTGATGGCCTTTGAAAGGTAAAGATGCCTCGCAAAACAGGGCTGCGACGGCAAAAATTAAAGCACGAAGTTCTCGAGATTGCCGCCTAATCGCGACCGTTATCGACAGCATTGAGAAATCGACGCGCCAATTCCTGAATCCGGCGGGCTTGGCGCAACACGACAGCTTCTTTTGGGATCAACTCCTCGCCCACGCTCAGCCCAACCGCTCCCGCCGTAACGTAATTCAGGGCCGTTAGTTGATTCACGCCTCCTGCCGCGATCAGGCGGGCTTGAGGCACGGCAGCTTTCAAGGTTTGTATGTATTTGGATCCACCCACTGCGTTGCACGGAACCACTTTCACAAAGTCCGCTCCGGCGTCCCATTGCGAGATCACCTCGGTCAGCGTCAATGCACCGGAGATGGCCACGAGATTTTCTTTTGCGGCATAGTCGACGATCCCTGGAATTGCCCCGTCAGTTGCCAGGAACTTTGCGCCTGCATCGACACAATTTCGTGCCGTGTTCACATTGCGGATGCTTCCCGCCCCCACAATCATTGTCGGAACGTGTTTCACCAAGTGGGAGATGACATCCATTGCGCCGGGACCGTTCATGCTGATTTCGATGATTGGGATACCGGCCGCGGCAAGCGCTTCGGCGACAAAAAGTGCATCTTCTGGGGATGCTTCGCTCACAAAAGGGATAACACCGGTATCTTGAATACAAGCGGAAATTTCACCCTTCGTCTGCGTCTGACCGGTTGGAAGCTCAAATTCGATGGAGTGCCTGATCAGTTCGGTGAATTGGGGCGAGTCACCCTGCACTATAAGTCGCGTCTCGTTCACGGTGTCCTTCTTTCCGCCGGCCATCCCGCCAAAAAGATCGTTGCTGGTTCAGCCTGCAGCGTCAGTAAAGCATAAACGTCGCGTAAAGACGAGATAATTTCTGCATCTACGCATATAAGAATTATATGATTTGGATCAATAAAACTTATCCCAGGATGTTGAAAGTAGGGAAGTTCCTGAATCACATAAATAAAATGATGACACTTTCCTTAGGACTTGTTGACTCGCCCTCGTCCACACTGCGCCATGGCAACTGAGTCCGGGAAACCTCGCATTCACAATCCCGTTTCGGGTTCCCCTCCTGCTTCTCTCATCAAAGAGCGGCCTGATCAGGAAATGCACTCGGTGCAGGTTCGTGAGGCCGAACCTGTCGAGATCGGTGCCTGCGATTTGTTTCTTCTCCATAACCGGGTCGATGATGTTTGGACGGCGAACCTGGCTGATCGTCTTCGCGGAGCGCGACTTGGTGATCGCAGCGTGACATTGTCTCTCGCCGATTGGAACGCCACGCCAGGGGCAGGCTCCCTGGTTGAAGCGGGAGGAAGCATGCGTGGCCATCGTCTTCTGGCCATCGTCGTTTCCAGGACCATGTTAGAGGA
>Ga0206873_1130_pt1 | contig 24039 bp, 21 predicted proteins | sample Alteio_BWOrgCont_11_FD_152631 | JGI IMG/M metagenome (GOLD analysis project Ga0206873, IMG submission 152631) | Enriched cells from forest soil in Barre Woods Harvard Forest LTER site, Petersham, Massachusetts, United States -... | ecosystem: Environmental > Terrestrial > Soil > Temperate forest >...
TGAGCGAGATGCGCGAGAAGCGTCGCACGTTCGCCCTCGTCTTAGACGAACACGGCGGCGTGGCGGGCGTCGTGTCGATCCGCGACATCCTCGAGCAGTTGGTCGGCGACCTCAACGACGAGTTCGACGAGGACGAGGAACCCACGATCGTTCGCATCCGCCAGGACCGTTGGCTCGTCGACGGACAGACCCACGTGGACGAGGTCGAAGAGGCGCTCGGCATCACGATTCCCGAGGGGGAGTACGTCACCATCGCCGGATTCATCCTGGACCTCGCCGGTGAGATCCCCCAGGCGGGCACGACCTACACCTACAAGGACTGGACGTTTCGCGTGCAGTCGGTTGAGAAACGACGGATCAGCGAGATTGTCGTGGAGTACCACAAGCCGGCGGCGCCCGAGATCCCCTCGGTGATGTGAGCATTGTTGGGATCAAGGACCACCGTGTAGGATTATCCGGCTGCGAGGCAACTCGCTGCGGGCTGTAGCGCAGCTTGGTAGCGCGCTGCGTTCGGGACGCAGAGGTCCCGGGTTCAAATCCCGGCAGCCCGACCACCAACGAAGTACCAGGTGACATGCAGTGCAGGCCCCCATCGTCTAGCGGCCTAGGACACCACCCTTTCAAGGTGGCGGCACGGGTTCGAATCCCGTTGGGGGTGCTCAGTGACCTAGACCCCAAAATCCTTTATCTACACGGGTTTTGGTGTGACCGCGAGTGACCACTAGTGACCACGAGCAACCACGAAATACCTCTACTTCCAGCCCAGTTAATGCCCAACTAATGCCCAGAAACGATTGGGGGCATCCAAAACAGTGTGTCGGATAATCCCACATTCTCAAATGGGGCCTTATTTCGCGCCAGGGAGGAATCGGCGTTGTGTGCGCTGACAAAGGGGTCATTTGAACTGGTCCAGGATTCTCTTGAGGCGTTCCTGATATTTGTAGAGGTTGGCGAGCGTGGGGTCGGCGTCGATATCTGGCCTTCCAAGGTGGACAACTGCGTCATTTGGACTCCAAGCGTCGAAACGGTCGGCCCAACGCTGGTTCCAATTCTCCAATTTGACTCGGACATCGTGTATCCATCCGTAGCAGAGGTTTTCCCACTCTTCCGTTGGCTGAAAGTAAAGTGCGATTTGTTCAAATCGCTTGAATTCCGACGAGAAGTCGGGAATCGGCATTCGTTGAAGGGCGTCCCAGTCAACAGGTATTTCTGATCCATCACTTATCGGATCATCGGCGAAGTCCGGATTCTTCGAAGCTTCGGACAGGTTCCTAGCGCGACGCCGGGAGTCTTCCTTTGGGAGGATTGCTCGCTGACCCTCCTGCCATTCGTCTCGAACGGGTGCAGCACTGTTAATCCGATAGTCAATTATTAAGTATTTTCCGGTTTTCGGTGCTATCGCGTTCATGCGGTCGAAAGGTTCATTCCCGACTAGCACATTAAGTTTGTAGTTGGAAATGCGCCCTTGGACTATTTCAGTCACGTCACGCCACCTGTCAGCCACCCCGTACTGAGCCTTCACGATGGTCAGGGGTTCAACTTTGGTGATTTTCGTCCAATCCACAGCCATTTCGAGGGGCGAAATATCGACCGTCGCACCTCCAGGGACCGTCAGCGACGAATGCAGGCCCTGAATGGCCACCGAGCGATCTTCTTTAGGAATTTTCAAGGGTGGATCAATGGGGGTCAGTGGGTCGTTTACCGAGTACCAACCGGGCTCGTCCACAAGCACTGTCTCTTCCCTCGACTTGTAGCGACCGCGTCTTACCTTCACGTCTGATGTGCCCTCTAATGAACCTGAAATCACTTCCAGAAGGTGCCTCCCGCCCGTAATCGTGTCGATCAAGAATCCAATTCCGGCCAGCGAAACGCCAACCCAGAACAGCCCATCATGGGCTATGTCCGAGCCTTTTGAGACCGTTGCGACCGCGATGACGACTATTACGCCACCGGTGCCCCCGATAGCCCCTCCAGCCGTATATCCGCTTCGCTCGGTCTCCATTTTGGGGAAGCCTAAACCCTCACACCCTCCTGGGGTTGTGAACAAACCGCACGACCATAGCCCACACTGAGCCTGTGTCCGAGGACGTCGGTGATACAGCGATGGGGATTCAGTGGAACGAAGACCGGCCACACCATCATTGAACTTTCTCGGTAACTCAATAGCGCCGTCTTGTTCGGCGTGGCTTAGCACTCTTCCATCCAACCCAAGCAGCGTTGAGTCCGAAGAGAATGCCAACACCGATGATGATCTTCCAATCGTGGTGCCAGACGGAGTGCCCAGTTCGGGCGAATAGTGCACTTACTTGATTGTTGCTATTGCCGTTTTTCATTTCGAATCCTCCAATGGATCGCAAGTTTCAAAGGCTTCTCGTATTCGTGATGGGCTGTCGACATCAACTCAGTCATGTCGCATCCTTTCCTGGGGCGGACCGTGACGTAACTAAGCGCGAAGCGTGACACTTGACTGGACAATCAGCGTTCGGTGGTAGTCCCATCTGCAATATGCCGTAATCTCCGTAAAGCCCGGCTGGCGCGACGAGCACCTGTGGTGATTCCGGGACTACTCCCATGGCATGAAGCAGAAGTGCGCGAACTTGAAAAATCCCAGCCCAGAACGATACGAATGAGACCGTTGGAATCTCGCCGTCGACGTCACTGTCGGTTGGATGCGCGCATCCCGCGCACGCGTCGCCGTCGGAGTGGGTCGATACCAGTGCAAGCCAGACGTGACTGGTGGCGCCAACACAGCACCACAGTGGAGCTGCTCGCTGGACTGCCCATCGCGATGGTATTTGGTCCACGCCGACGAGGACCGTTGGTGAGAGCGGTCCGTACTCTCTTGCCCATTCGTCCGTGAACATCACGGGTTCACTAGTAATCATCAATTTCGGCGTTCCGTAGCCGCTAAGAGCTATGGACTTGTTGTTTCCAACGTCTGACCTACGACCGAACATGTAGCGATTCAAGTTAGACAATTCAAAAGTGTCATTGTCGAAGACGCGAAATCGTCCATGGACGTTCACAAGACGTCTCAGGCAGTACAGCGCCGCCGAAGTAATCGCGCCCGCGCTCACTACGTCCACCTCGCCCACCTCAACCGCGTCTGACTTCAGCAAGGGATGACCCAGGTCGACGCGTACGACTCTGTTGAAGTCGACGGAGTAGGGAGATTGGGAAGATAGAGGAATCCCTGAGATCCCTGAGATGCGACCCAGTGCGGCGCGGAATGCCTCCGCCGCGGCCGCGGCAGCGCCAGCGAGAGCGCCAATCGCGACTTCGGCGGTCCAAGGAGAACCGCTTGGCCTCTGCGATAACTCGAATGACCAATCCGTACCCGTGAGTGTGAATTGGTTTGGTCCTACAAAGAGGCTCGAGCCAAGAACAATTACGAGGTCGTCAGTCGTGTTCGACGCGCCGATTACCGCTCCTGGCACCATGTCCGCTGCGTACTCTTCGAGAGCCTCGAGAAGATGAGTTCCCCGAAGTGGAGGTTGTGAATGAATTAGATGAACGTTCGGCATATCGAGGGTCACGCGGATGCCCATCATCGCGATCAGTCCGGCGAGAGCGACCACACAGGACTGTCCGGAATGCGACGAAAGGTTGATGTCGTTGGCCACAATGCGGACCGTCGTCGAGCGAAGTCCTTTGAGGATGTCACGCTCAAGACCCGGATCCTCTCCGCGCGCTCTATTAAACACGTCATTTGCGATGAGAAGCACTGTCCGAGCGAGTGACTCATCGGCTCCAAGATCCTTTGCCACTAGCGAACCGCAATGTCGGACACGTCGCCCTTCACCCAAACGCCGGCGTCGCTCAAGCGATACATCGCGGCACTTTCAAAACCGATTTGACCTTGGGCAAAATCTGGTATCACGATGGAAATGAAGCCCGGCGCAGGCACCAAGGCATGCTTGTCGTCGGTGACCGAGTGGAATGCGGCAGCCGGATGAGTGTGAACCTGTGCGCGCGCCGAACGGCCCCGCTCATACAGGTCACGAAAGAACGTGTTCAACCAGTTTGAGTCGACTGCGTAGCCGTGCGAGTTACTGTCATGATCCGGGTGGTGGAGATCGTCGTTAACACTTGCGTCGTCACGTGGACCCGTCCAGAAGACGACGCATTCGAGTTCAGCACCACCGCACCGGCGAAATATCTCGAAAGTACGATCAATCAGATCTTGGGTTACAACAACAGATGACATGAACCCCCCTTGACCTCACTGGGTCGAAGTAGGAGCACGTCTCCGACCTTGACGCCCGCGTCACGGAGCGTTGCCGGGTCGGCAAGCTCAACTCCGCTCGACGAGTAGAGACTCATCGTGTGCGGGTTGACGGTGACGTTGAACGCAGCGATTGCCTTATCAAGAAGTGATTTAACGGTCTCGTCCTTCTCGTAGCGAAACTCCTTGCCTTCGCCGTTGAACGTGACAACCACCTCTTTACGGCGAAGGGCAAGAACCTCCCCGGCCTTGATCCCCGCTTCACGGAGAGTGTCGGAATCGCGAAGTTCGTCGCCGCTGCCTAGGTAAAGCAGGGTGAAATCTCGGTCTTCGCGTACTTCAAAGGCGTCGAGCACCTTGTCGCGGAGTACCCCGATGGTCTCGTCGAGTTCGAAAGGGAAACCTCGGTCCTCGCCCTCGTAATTGACATCCACATCAAACCGTTCGTGATCTTTGTTCTCGGTCTCCATTAGAGACCTCCTTCCGTCGACCCAACGCCGACAGTTCCAGCGTAAGGACTCGCTGGCCGATTGTCAAGGTTGCTCACGTTAAGATGTTCACAATGTCAGTGTACCTGACGGTCAGCATCCTTGACATTCGTCCCTGGGTGCTGCAAGATTGTTGCAAATGGAGCCGATTTACGCTGAGTTCGGAAAACTTCTCCGCGTCGCGCGCAATCGAGCCGAACTGACGCAAGAAGCGCTCGCTAAACGCGTTGATTTGAGTAGGACTTCCATTACCAACATTGAGCGTGGGAACCAACCGGTCGCACTGCATACATTCATTAGCCTTGCCAGAGCTGTCGGAGTCCCCGCCGGGGAACTTCTGCCCGCTGACACTGCCGACACTGAATTGACTTTTTCGAACTTGTCAAAATCTCAACGACGCTCAGTAGATCGAGAGCTCGAAGGGGCCGGCGCAGAAGACCGTAACCGCATTATCCGAATATTGACCACTAGAGAGCAGAACAATGGCAATTCAGTCGAAAGTTGAAGCAGCCGCCGAAGAATTACTTCGTGAACGCGGAGTCGAAACAGCACCAGTTCCAGTTGAGGACATTGCTCGTTCCCTCGGAACGAAACTTGTTTTCGAAAATTTTGATGCGGACCTATCCGGAATCCTCTATCGCGGCAAGGGTGCAGTGATCATTGGAGTCAACTCAACGCACAGCGCCAAGCGTCAACGATTCACCATCGCGCACGAACTTGGTCATCTACGCCTGCACGAAAAGCAGGTGATGTTCGTCGACAAGGCGGTTCGCGTCGATCGGCGCGATATAACAGCGTCTGCCGGAGTTGACGAACTGGAAATCGAGGCGAACGGCTTCGGTGCAGCGCTGCTCATGCCGAAGAAGATGCTCATAAGTGAGATTGAGTCACTCACCGATCCACCTAATCCCCTCGGTGCAGAGTCCTTGATCGAAGAACTCGCGGAACGATTCGAAGTGAGCCATCAAGCGATGAAATACCGACTGGCCAATTTGGGCATTGCAATGCTTTCGGAGTAATTTGCCCAGGTTCCGGTAACGTCGTGATGGCAGTCTCTTCCAAATGCCTTGAATGGCAATTCGAAATCTGCGACGACAATGAAAGTGGCAAACGAGAGTTGTACCGCCCTTCGCTTCTTCGAAGGTGGCGTTATTGAATTCGGTCTTCTTCTATTCGATTCTTGGGCATACTGCGGGCATACCACGGGCATATATGGGCATGTAACACGGGACAATCGTGGTTACTTGCGGTCACGGTTGGTCACACTGAAACCCTTGCAATCAAAGGACTTGGGTCCACAATCGTTGGAGCGGGCGACGAGAATCGAACTCGCGTTCTCAGCTTGGGAAGCTGATTGCTGGCGCCCTTCGGTGAATTGCAAAATAGGGAAGCGGGCATACATATTCCTTCGCCTCGAACGCACGCCTTTCACCAGACGAGTGATTAGCAAACGTTCATCGCCCCACCCAACGGATTGGTTCCACCCAGTTTCGAGAACAATGGGGTAACTCCTATTGTCAATTGTTCTCCGAATCAGTAAGTCTTGAAATGAGATCAGCACAACCTGTTGATGCGTGTCATCAAGGAGATTTGCAATGCCCAAAGTGGCTATTGTTACTGGTTCCAGTAGCGGCATCGGAATTGCAATCGCTCGCCAATTCGCATCTTCGCAATACGGCGTCGTCGTGAACTCCAGTTCTGGCGGTACTGCAGGACCCACTCTGGCATCAGCTCTGCCAGATGCAATTTACGTGAAGGCGGACGTACGAGAAGTCCATGAATGTTCTCAACTTGTAGAAGCAGCCATCAGCCGTTGGGGACGCCTCGACGTTCTCGTCAATAACGCGGGCGTTACGACTCGGATTGATCACTCGGACATCGAAGCCGTTACTCCAGAAATCTGGAACAGAATCATTAACACCAATTTGTTAGGTACTTGGCAGATGACAGTCGCAGCCTTGCCTGAATTGCGAAAAGCAGAAGATGGTGCGGTCATCAACATGGGATCCGTTGCTGGTCTTCGTGCGATGGGGAGTTCAATACCATATGCGGTATCAAAAGCGGCAATCGGACACCTCACCGAATTACTAGCTCACGCTCTCGGTCCGTCCGTTCGTGTCAATTGCCTTGCGCCTGGATTGATCAATACTCCGTTAACTCATGGTTGGCAAGATGCCCAGAGATTCATTGAAACCCATGCGCCGTTGAAGCGAAGCGGAACTCCCGAGGAGGTTGCGGAGGCATGCGTCTTCTTGGCGTCGGCTGGATACATTACCGGGGAGATCCTGTCAATCGACGGAGGATTGCGCCTATGAATGAAGTAGATCCGGGCCGAAGAGTTGTTGCACGCACGGAACAGGGTTGTTTGGAAGGTCTCGAAGTAGGTTCGGTTGTCTCGTTTCTTGGTGTCCCCTATGCGAAGCCGCCAATCGGTAATCTCCGCTTTGCGCTGCCAGCAAGGCCGGAGAACTGGGAAGGTGATCGGCCGGCGGTGACTTACGGATTCTCTGCACCCCAAGAACAGCACTACGGAGAAATTGGATTTGCAGAATGTACTCGTCATGGACCGGCGGCAGAAGATTGCCTCACGCTAAATGTCTGGACACCCACTATTGAATCTGATGCGAAGTTGCCCGTGTTCGTTTGGATTCACGGAGGAGCTTTCGTTGATGGTACTGGAAGCGACTCACTCTACGCTGGGGACCGATTGGCCCAACATGGTGTAGTTGTTGTGACGATCAATTACAGGTTGGGTGCTCTTGGCTTTGTCGATTTCTCTTCTTGGTTCTATGAGGGCCGACCCAATCTTGGCATCGAGGACCAGTTCGCAGCGTTGAAGTGGGTTCAGGCGAACATAGCTGCTTTCGGTGGAGACCCTGATGCAATCACCGTCGGAGGTGAGTCGGTGGGAGGGACGTGCGCCCAAATTGCATTGGCCAGTCCGAGAATGCGCGGAGCCATTCGGGGAGCAATCTCACAAAGTGGCACCGTGTACCAGACCGTTCCGCCAACAGTTTCCTCCAGAGTGGCGGACGAGATTCTCAAGCGCCTGCCAATGCGCGAGCGCCGCTGGGAAGATTTACTTCACGTTCCAGTAGCGAATTTGATATCTGCACAGTCAGCGGTTCTTGGTGAAGTCTGGAGTGGTACATCACTCGGTCAAGACATCGCGGGTGACTTCTGCGCGCAGTTGACTCCGTTCAATCCCGTTACCGACACTGATCTACTTCCGAGATCGCTGGAAACGTTGCTTACCGAAAGCGGAGGTCGGATCCTCGTGGGGACCAATGAAAATGAGTGTGGTATTTATCGCGCTATCGCCGTTGAATCTTGGAACGAGCAGTGGATGCTCGCAAATGCTGAGCGTTCGTGGAGACAGCGACACATACAGCCATTTGACATCGCCGATGCGTACGAAAACGTTTCTCTCGGCCCTAATGAAGATTCTTGGGAACGGGCTGAAACAGATCGCTACTTTCGAATACCAAGCGTCGTCACCGCTAGCGCCGTAGCGCGAGGAGGAGGCTCTGCTTACATGTATGAACTGAGAAAGCCGTCCGGACCATACGGTTGTTGCCACATGCTCGATATCCCGTGCTTCTTTGGAAAGGCAGATGGTGACTTGGTGCGAATTCTTGGCGAAAGGGAGTCTGTTGAATCATCGATAAACATGGTGCAAAGTCCATGGTTGGACTTCATCGAGGGCCGAGCACCTCATTTGAATCTCGGGCTGATGAAATGGCCAGCGTATGACGAAGCAACTCGTTCGACCGCCGTTCTTGAGAGGACGGGCTGGCGTGTGGAAGAAGACCCTCATTCAGAACGAACGGATCTGTGGCTCACGAATTTGGAAGCGACTTGAAGTGTGCGCCGACCTGGTGTTTGGAGTGACTTTCTCGAAGGGAGACAATTTGCGTGTCGCTTACTTTCATCCTGTTGATGACCATGAAGTTCGTCGCGTAGTCATCCTTATGGCAGCTTGACGTGACTAGTATTCCAATAGAGCAAACACAACGTGATCATTCAGTTGGAGTCGTGGGCGTCGGAGCAGTAGGTAGGGGTATCGCTACTTCCATCATTCGACATCATCGCTACCCCGCTCTTTACGACATTCGGGCAAATGCCACTGAAGGATTGGCGGGCGAATACCTAGTCTGTGGATCCCCGGCGGAAGTTGCGCGGTTGTCCAAGGTGGTGTTCATTGCCGTCTTTGATGAACATCAAGTTCGCGAAGCCATTGTGGGCACTGCGGGGGTACTGGGCGGCGCTGAACCAGGAGACGTGATTGTGATCATTAGCACAGTTGCGGTGGACTTTTTGGAAGAGATGGCTCGACTTGCTCACGAAAAAACTGTCTCACTCATAGACGCTGGCATCACTCCTGGGTCTGGTGCGGCGAAGGGCGAGTCCCTATCTTTGGTCGGGGGACCTCGGGATGCCGTCGAGTGCGCTCGAGAGTTCATTGAGGATTATTCCTCAAAGCTCTACTACTTCGGTGATCTCGGCATGGGAATGAAGGCGAAAATCGCGAGAAATCTTGTCATATATTGCGGCTATGCGGCCATGTGTGAAGGAGCCCTTCTCGCGCAAACAATGGGCGTTGATCTGGAGGCGTTCCTGGAGATCATCGAATACAGTGATCCGATGCTGGGGGGCACTGGCGCAATTCTTCGAGCTCGAGCACTCTCGCTAATCGACGACCGCGGAACTGACGATCAAAGGGCGCTTAGGAGGCAGATCCATGGGTTGGGGATGAAGGACCTCGCCATCGGCGTTGATCTTGCTCAAACGTACTCGCTGACGCTACCCATGACGCACGAGGTGTTGAATCATTTCGACATGATTTGCGGCGTTGATTTCGATGCATGACTCTCGCTCAAGCCGAGAACCGTATCGGTGAGTGTGCGACATGGTAATCAACGCCGTCCGGTCGCCTTCGATGCCTGCTCGCAATTGACGGAGGGCTGCCTGAGCGCTGGACTCTGTTGCACCCACAATGTTGTGGACAGTAGTTATCGCGTTCGAAGTTGCCACTGGCGATCGATTAATGCAGCCGAATGCTTGCGGAATCTCCACTCTCGGACACCGCAAGTGAGAGAACGCCAACCCACCGGTATGCAATGACAGCCATGGGGATTTCTACAACGTCGTTGGACACTTCACATTCAATCCTGATTATCTTGGCCGGCCTGTTCGCCGGAATTTTCAATGGCGTTGCTGGCGGTGGCTCTCTACTTTCCTTTCCCGTACTCCTCGCCCTCGGATACCCTGCACTCACCGCCAACATCACGAATACCATTGGCATTTGGCCCGGCTACTTAGGCAGTACTGCCGGCTTTCGTGCGGAAATTGCCGACCAGGGTGAACAACTAGCTCATCTGAGCCTGGTCGCCATCGGAGGCGCGATGGTTGGCGCCATCCTCCTTCTCACAACTTCGTCCGCCATTTTCACCCAACTTGCCCCGTGGCTGATTCTCGGGGCCGTCGCCCTCTTTTCCGCACAGCCGCTACTTAAGCGCGTGCTCAACAACTCCACGTCGTTCTCCCAGACCCGACCTCTTCTCTTGAAGCTGGGCACTTTCCTGGCTTCAGTCTACGGGGGTTACTTCGGCGCCGGTCTTGGTGTCATGCTCCTGGCAATCATTGGTTTGTCCCTGCCGGACTCCATCACGCGCACTAGCGGGTTACGTTCGGTGCTCTCAATGCTGGTCAACGGCGTGGCTGCCATTGTCTTCCTGATTCACGGTGGGTTGGCTTGGGGCGCCGCTGCACTACTGGCAACTGGCAGTCTGGCCGGAGGTTGGATCGGGGCCCGTGCAGCGCTGACTGTCCCCTCCTCGGCGTTGCGCGCTGCGGTAATCTTGATTGGGCTCGGCACGTCGTTGAGGCTTCTTGCCTGACTATCCTGTTTGTGATCTGCACTCAAACCTGATCGATGCGAAGGAGTCTCACCAGCGGTGAGTTCGCTAGTTTGGGCGTTCGAACCAAGCCACGCTCATCAGGGATCTCCGCGAAATGAACTCGTATGGGTATTTCACAATTCGACTAATCGAGAACGGAGGGATCCTCTCGAATTTCTTTTCGAACCGCCGCATTCCAGACATGTGGACCGCCAAGCTGATTCAAGACGCTTCCTAGTTTGTCCTCCCAGACTCTAGGCATTGGCGAAGCACCGCCCATCGCTTGCACTCGCCAGGCTTGCTCACACCGATGTTCAAGCGCGTGAGCGCGATGATACGCATGCGTAATTGAGTTGGCTACCACCAGAATCCCATGATTGGCAATGAGGGCAAAGTTTGCTTGGCCAAGAGCCGTTGCACTTGCTCTCGCAGCTTCGACCTGCGTGACGTCGCCGGTGTATTCAGGAATAATCTGCGTTTCTGCTTCCACGGCCACGCACGACCATTGATCGTAAGCGGGTGGGAATCGTTTGGCGGCCGACCAAATGGTTGCGAATCTCGGGTGATTATGAACCACGACCTGGTCATGAGGGCGAAGTCGATGTATTGCGAGATGAAGTTCGATTGCAGGCGTGACGCCCAGTCGCCCTTCAACAACATGCCCACTCCCATCGATGCGGACAATGTCGGATGCGGTGAGTTCTTCCCATGACAGACCAAAAGGATTTGCGAGCCACGTCCCGTCCCCTTGGTCATATGTGATGTGCCCCGCAATGCCGTCGCAATATCCAACTCGCCATAAGGCTCGAGCCAGAAGAGCCACCTCCATTTGGGCAGTCAACTCCGGAGTTGCCGGAACTCCTACTTTCTCGGCGTTCGCAACCATCGTCATTCCCTATCTCCTTGCTGCGGCGCCGAGTGATGTCTGGGCGACCACTTCAGCCGTCAATACACAAAAATTACCAATGCATGGATATAGAAATAAGTGGGAGATTCCCTACTATTCGTGTCAGAAGCACGGTCGATGACATCGCCCTCGAATGAATGACCATCATTTCGATTTTGAGCATCAACGGATGCTTCTTCGTTCACTTTCGATCGCCGTGGCTATCAATCTGATTGCGAAAGAGGTGAATGTCTCTCAGTCCTGACGTTCCAAAGGGGTTGACCTGAGGCGTAACGTCGAAGTTGATCACCAACAAATTCCTGCGCTCGGGCAATCGCCTCCATTGTTGCACCGGCAATATGTGGAGTAATGATGCAGTTAGGTGTACCCCACAGTGGATCCGTTGACGGTAAGGGTTCAATTTCAGTCACATCCAAGGCTGCACTGAGGCGACCTGAGTCAAGTTCCGCTACCAATGCTGGTTGGTCAATCAACGAACCCCGTCCCGCATTTACGACAAGTGCTCCATCTGGGAGCTGCGCAAGAAACTTGGAATTGACCATGTGGTACGTACTCTCGCTGAGTGCGACTAGGAGCACGACAATCTCATGTCGAGGGAGAAGCTCAGGCAATGCACTTGCCGGGAAGACGCCGTCTCTTTCATGTTCGGCGACGACGGCAACTTCCGCGTCAAACGCCAAGAGCCGCTTCCTCAGACCCTGGCCAATTGGTCCGTAACCGACAAGGAGAACTCTCTTACCGGCCAATTCTCTATTCGAGACAATTGGAACTGTTCCCGTGGCACTTGATACTGGATCCCAGGATGAGCGACGTTGCGAATGAATATGGTGAGGCAGCGATCGAAAGCTCGCAAGAATGACTGATATCACCCACTCTGAGACGGAGATATCAAATACCCCAACACTCGTGTTGCACAATGTGACGTCCGCAGGAATGTAGGGGATGATCCTTTCAACGCCGGAGAAGGTGGCTTGAACCATTTTCAGCTGAGTGAACACCTCCAGCGACGGCGTGAGGTAAAGCGTCTCGGGTCCAAGCACAAGCACTTCTGATTCAAGTTCCGACTCGCCACACCCGTCTTTCTCCGAGTTACCGAGAAGCGTCATCGATGGAGGTAGCACACCGAGCGAGTCCTTTGGAAACGACTTCGGCAATAAGACGGACGTCATCCGTCAACGCTTCTTTCGTCTCGACTAGCCCCAAACGCAGGACAGGTCCCGCTCACTTCACGAGAATCCATGCGTCTGACCACTTGTGAATAACGGAATAAACGCTTGGCACCACAATTCACATTGATATTCCGCCATCGATCGGGAGGACAACTCCTGTCACGTAGTTTGCTTCTTCAGAAGCAAGAAACCCTACCGCTGAGCAAATTTCGGATGGGTGGGCAAATCTCCTTAAAGGGATGAGTTCGATCGTTGCTGCAAGTTTGTCAGGAGGTATTGAGTCCACCATTCGAGTAGAAGCATTTGGCGAGATTGCGTTCACGGTCACTCCGAATGCGGCCAGTTCCTTCGCCGCGGTCTTCGTAAACCCAATGATCCCTGCCTTCGCGGTCGCGTAATTTGCCTGTCCTATATTTCCGTGGAGTCCAGTAAACGAAGTGACATTGATTACCCGACCGTACGATTGAGACCGAAAATGTGAAACACACGCCCGAGTCATTCGAAATGTTCCGCCCGCGTGCACGCTCATGACGTCCTCCCAATCTTCATCTGAGATTTTCCATAGCCATGAGTCACGCAGGATTCCGGCATTATTCACCAGAACATCAATCCGACCAGTACTTCTCACGACAAGATCCACCGCCTGATCAACGGATTTCGTGTTGGCGACATCGACCCGAATCGGATTGCCGCCAGTTTCCTTGGCAGCAATCATGAGCTCCTCTTCGTCGAAGTCGAATAGAAAGGTTTCTGCTCCAGACTTGTTGAAGAAACGTCCCAGCTCAAGTCCGATTCCGCGAGCAGCACCGGTGACAATGACACTCCTTCCAGCAAAGTTGAAATTCAAATTAGTCATTCCGAATCATGTTCTCTCTGTTTGGGTAATGTCCACTTCAACACTTCTTTGTTCTCTCGAAAATGGGGGGGGCGTTCGCTGAGCTCGCCAGAAACTCAACGATGCCCCCACCGACTCTGAGATGGTTGGGGGATTCTCAGAGACCTTTGACGACGTGCGTACCAACGACGATCTCGCGCGCCGTACGACAGACATTCGATCGAACATGGTTAGGTAAAGGGCCTCGTTTTCGATCACTCTCGGAAGCCCGACGACTTCACTCGGATGACGCAACCATCATGCAGTGTGGATATCTCTCGAATCAGTAGGGGTTGTCCTACTTTCCAGAAAATGCCCATTCCAACGACTCTTGCATTGGACTCAGGCCCCTGTGGCGCTTTTCGCATTTTCACAGGTGAACTGTTTTTTCGGAATCGCAGGGAATCCCCTATCGAAAGTCGTTAAGAGGATTGCCTACCATCACAAACGGAAGTCTCAGTTGCGGAACGTGGAGTAATCGAAAATGGTTCAACTGCTCACACGAGTTTGGCGATGGTTTCAAGAATATGGAAGTTGCGAATCATGTCCTGACAATCCGGCCTGGTATCGAACTGGGAAGTCCGACCTGATCGTTCAAAAGTAGGTGCGAGTATCCGATGACAAACTTTGTTCGCGTGGTGGTGAATCTTCACGTCCTTCCCGAGTCCGAGATAGAGTTTCTCGAGAGTTGGGGAGGCCACGCAGAGGAGTGCCGATCGGAGGAGGGAAATGTCCAATTCGAGCTGTTTCGGAGTGTCGCATTCCCTGAGAATTTCGCAATTCTTGAGCTTTGGGAATCTGAAGCAGCATTCAGAAAGCACTTTGAAGCAGACAGTGAGTCAAGAGTCGATCGGTCCGGACTAGTTCATATCGGCACAAGGCGATCTGGTGACGATGGTCTCGAGATCTATTACGAACAAAAACGATTTGTTATCGAGAACGGCATACCTGTTGAGACACAGCAGCGCGGATGGGCTACTAAGTGAGAACAGATCTGCATAAGCCGTCGGATATCAATCAACCTTGACCGACGATGTTTCGTTGTGTGCCTAAGCGATCAATGGATGACACCACTACATCTCCGACGCTGAGAAATGGAACGTCATCATGTCCCAATGAGACGCCGGCGGGAGTACCCGTGTTGATGAGATCCCCAGGCTCTAGCACCATAAATTGGCTCACATACCAGACAATGTGGTGAACATTGAAAATCATGTCTCGCGTCGTGCCATTCTGACGAAGTTCCCCATTGACGCTCAGGCGAAGTGCAAGCTGTTGAGGATCGGGGATCTCATCTGAAGTCAACAGCCATGGTCCAAGCGGGTTGAATGATTCACAACTCTTGCCTTTATCCCATTGGCTCCCATGCTCCAGTTGAAACGCTCGTTCGGAGACGTCGTTCGACAAGCAGTAACCCGCAATAACTGAGTCGGACTCATCTGGACTCTCTAGATAACGAGCCCGTCGCCCGATTACCACTCCGAGTTCGACTTCCCAATCCGTCTTTTTTGATCCCCTAGGTATGAGTATCCGATCGTTTGGGCCAACGACACAATTGGAGGCTTTTAGGAAAATGACAGGCTCATCGGGAATCACACCTCCCGTTTCGAACACGTGATCTCGGTAATTCAAGCCAATGCAGACAATCTTTCCAGGTCTTGCAATCGGGGATCCAAGTCGTCTCCGAGTAACTGCTAAGTCCGCTAACAGCCCTCGATCGGACAAATGACGGATTTCATCTTGTCGGTCTAGTTCCCAGAAGTTTCCGTCGACATCCCCAAATTCATCAGGCAGCAGTCGGATCTCTCCGTCTCGCCCGAGCACTGCTGGTCGCTCCTCGCCAAAATCACCTATCCTCAGAATTTTCACGTCATGTCCATCGCCCGATTGATCAATGAATGTTCGCAGCCTTGCCGGCAATTGACGGCCCTGTAAGTAGGGAACGTCCTAGTTTTGCGGGTTCCGAAGTCGGACGGATGCAACCATCGACCTTGGATGTTTACCGGAGATACGAATCATTGGGCCATCCCTATAGTTCCGGAATCGAAACCGTCAGTACGTTGCTCTCGACGTATCTTGAAAGGTGCCCGATGAAAAGGCAGTTGCCAAATCCACGAGCGCTCGCTTCACTCGTAAAGTTAAAGACTCCACGTGTGCGATCAAAAGCGAATCGACTTCATGAAGCTCTTACAATCTGGGACCTTCGAGCTATTGCCATGCACCGAACGCCTTCGGCGGTTTTCGATTACACCGAAGGCGCGGCAGATTCCGAAATCTCGATGTTGCGGTCAAGGCAGGCGTACGAAGACATTCAATTCAATCCCAACGTATTGCGGGACGTTTCGAACGTAGATCTCTCGTCCGAAGTTTTGGGGGGTCCAACAACACTTCCTTTTGGAATAGCGCCAACAGGTTTCACTCGAATGATGCATACCGAAGGTGAATGGGCTGGCGCGGGAGCTGCCGGGAATGCTGGAATACCATTTTCGCTATCGACACTGGGCACCGTCACAATTGAAAACGTTAAGTCAGCGAATCCCTGCGGTCGCAATTGGTTCCAGCTCTATATGTGCAGGGATCGCGAGCGTTCCATGTCTCTCGTCGAGCGCGCTGCCTCCGCGGGTTTCGACACTTTGATTGTTACGGTAGACGTGCCATTTCCCGGTGATCGACTGAGAGACAGACGCAATGGATTGACATTTCCCCCTCAACTGACATTGCGCGTTCTCGGCAATACAATCACCAAACCTGCATGGTGCCTGGATTTCCTAACGACCGAAGCTCTTTCCTTTGCCATGATTGATAAGCGCTCTGACGCCGTCAGCGACTTCTTTGACCCTTCAGTGACGTTTGACGACTTGAACTGGATCAAGGATCAGTGGCCGGGCAAGGTTATCGTCAAAGGAGTCCAAAGCGTGATCGACGCGAGGAGGCTCGCTAACATTGGCGTCGACGCCATTACAGTTTCCAACCATGGCGGGCGGCAACTGGATCGATCAACAACACCATTTCACTTATTGCCCGAAATAGTGCGAGAGGTCGGCATGGATCTGGAAGTACATACGGACTCAGGAATAATGAGCGGCGCCGACATAGTGGCAGCGATTGCTCTAGGCGCTCGATTCACCCTAATCGGGAGAGCCTATCTTTACGGCTTGATGGCAGGTGGGCGAAGTGGAGTTGATCGGACGATCGAGATTCTCGCCGGGCAGATAACTCGTACGATGCAGCTACTCGGTGTCCGCCATATTGGAGAGTTAAGCCCCCGACACGTAACGCAACTCAAGCGACTGTGGCCAGCTCAAGAGAACCGACGTAATGCGTGAAGGTCCTTCAATCAAGTAGATCGGGTTCAAGATGCACAATCTTGTCGTACAGGGGCTGGAAATTTAGCCACCCGATGTATTCAGTCCCCACTTTTTCATAAGTCAGACGCGCTTGCTCATCGTCGATCAGTTTGACCTGGCCAGCGGCTTTCGCGATGATCTGAACTTGAGAAGACCTTTCCATGGTGATGAACCACCATGCAGCTGATTCGACCGAGTTTCCTACAGTCAATAAGCCATGGTTGCTTAGAATCACAGCCTTTGATTCGCCGAGCACGCTGGCAATACGCTTGCCCTCTTCAACGTCGAGCACTACTCCGCTGTAGTCATCCATGATCTCATGGTCAAGATAAAAAGCACACGCGTCCTGGCTGATTGGCTCGAGGTGATCTCCGAGTGTCGACAGTGCACGTCCGTAGACACTATGCGAGTGAGCTGCGGCAACAACCTCAGGTCGAGCGTCGTGCACCTGAGAATGAATGATGAATGCTGCGATGTTGACTGGGCGATCCCCCTCGACCACTTCCCCGTCGTGACCTACTCGAATCAGGTCGCTGACTCTTATTCTCGAGAAGGGCATGGCAAGAGGATTGACCCAGAACGTTTCGACGTGCTCTGGATCTCTTGCAGATATGTGCCCCGCAATTCCTTCCTCAAATCCGAATCGTCCGAAGAGTCGAAATGCAGCCGCGAGTCGCTGCTTCCGATGTTGCCGCTCATCTTCGGTATTTGCAAACTGTTCGGGCTGTGGCCAGGGGATACTCATTTCGCTTCCTTCTCTGCCTAATCAGCCGATTTTTGATTCGCCGACCATTCTGAACAGTATGAAGCGACATTCTCAAAATCAAGTCGGATGTCCCCTATTCTTCTGAGAAGAGGCGTCACTTCCACGAAACCGTTGGAGTCATGCCTCGCAATCGAATTAGATCTCCCGTCAATACTCTGAGATTCGGGATCCAACGATTTCACCCAGATTCAAACATCTGTTCCGCCACCGCTACGTCAGTCGAAGACATTTCCCAACCAAGATGAGCGTTCGCCTCCATTGCCAATGGTCCGATGGGCCAGCCAAAGCAATCGACCATCAACTTATCCAATTCATGGGCCGCGACAATATCCTCTTCAACGACACGCTTTGCTTCAGCAATCATTGCGAAGTAGACCCGATTCGCCACAAACCCCCAAGCCCGTGGTTGATCGTTCACGACGATTGGGTGTTTTCCACATTTCGAAGCGACTTCCACTACGACTCGTATCACTTCGGGGTCCGACTTTGCATGCTTCACGATTTCCGCGAATTTCATTACTGGCGGCGGTGACGCCCAATGCCATCCCACGACACGCGACGGTCGCGAGGTACAGGCGGCAAGGCCCTCGATTGAAAAACCAGACGTGTTTGATGCGAGAATCGCCTGTTGCGACATCAAGCTATCGATTGTGAGAAATAGGTCTATCTTCATTGCGAGATTCTCAGGAATCGCTTCAATGACGAGGTCGGCTCCTTCCAGTTCACCTTCGTCGAAGATCTTCATGGTCACTCGGGAACGCGCACATTCGAAATCGCTTTCGCTAATGATGCGCCTTTCCAGTGCAGACATCAATCCGAACCGACCGTTGAGTAGAAGAGATTCAGCCCGATCGACCGCCGTCTCACTTATGTCCATGCAAACTGCCGAAAAACCTGAGATTGCAAGCGACTGCGTTATCCCGACTCCCATCACGCCTGCACCCAACACAACAACTTTTTCTACGACCACAATCGAATCTCCTTGAACATCGTCGACACTGAGCTCCTTCTTCTTCGGTTTCAGTCGACCCAGATTTCCCGAATAAATCTGTCCGGGTCACTTGACTCCTTGCAGGGAATATCGAGGTTCATGGTCATTCGTTTGTCTGTGTCGTACTGATGCCATGGTGTGCCGTCATCAAGGTGTGGCTGGCCGCTCTTTGCAAATTCGACCCAGGAGTGGTGAATGTCGTTGGCGAGAGACTGAGGAGCATTCTCGCCGACAAGGATTCGCCCCATCGTCCCGTTGAGTTGATCGAACACGAAGGGAACGTCGGACACGTGACACGAACCTAATGCTGTCCCGCTCCAGTTCAAGCTGTAGAGATACGTCTTCCCTCCGGAACGCGCATGATTCCTTGCCAACCGTAATGTGGGTGCTCGAAAGAATCGATCCGTCTCCAGTTGTTCGTACGCACCAAGAAATGCAATTCTCCGGTTGAACGCGTACTTAAGGAGGACCTCATTCAGGGACCTCCCCAATTGCTGTAGTCCCAGCTCAGCCGTGGAACGCATGGTCTCTTCGGAGAAGATTCCGCCTTTGACGAGATGGTACAGCCCGTACTCCTCTCGATTGCTGCCGACGAGCAAATCGACATCTGCACCTTTACCTTCTGCGACTAAGTCTTCCGGGCGCCCAGGCAGGTCCACACCTATGACTGGTAACAGGCATAGAAGTAGCCCTGCGCTATCTCCCAGAAGATGACTCGCATCCTGATCAGTCGCCATCCCCTCTCCGTACAGAATCTCCTGAGCAACGAGAATCTCGTCAACCGAAAGGCCAGCAAGCGAGTCACTATCTCCGCTTCGTACGTGAACGAGTTCAAGAAACCTCTGAGCGACTCTCTCAGCAGTCTGCGGCGACAGAGCGTGTGACCCTGCACCACTTTGGCAAATGGCACGCGCGAAGAGCCCGCGCGCAGCTGGTGCAACTAGAAGCGACGCAACCGACCAACCTCCAGCGGACTCGCCGAATATCGTGACGTTGGATGGATCTCCTCCAAACCGAGCGATGTTCAGCTGGATCCATTCCAACGCGGCGACTTGGTCGAGAAGTCCGAAGCATCCCGTTCCCGAGTCAAAATCAGAAATTGCGCCCGTATGGAGGAAGCCCAAGATGCCCAGCCGATAATTGATGCTGACGAATACGACGCCATCTCGACTGAAGTTGATTCCGTCGTAAGCAGGGTCCGCTCCACACCCATCGGCAAGTCCTCCTCCATGGATCCATACCATCACAGGCAACCCGACCTCGCCAATATCTGGAGACCATACGTTCAGAGTCAAGCATCCGCTTTCAGATGGGTACGCCGGTTGGAAGAGCAATCCAAAGGGCGGCGCTGGAAGACTTTGGGGCGCCGACGGGCCAAAGGCCGTGGCCAACCTTGGCGTATCCCAGGTTGGATGAGGCTGCGGCGGACGGAATCTTAAGTCGCCGATAGGTGAAGCTGCGTAGGGAACGCCTCTGAAAACTGCGCCGGAAGCGACTCGTAGCCCAACAACATCCCCTGTCGAAGTACTTACCGTGGCCGTGACATTTTCGAGTATGTCCTTGTCCTGCATAGGGATCAGACTATGCAGCTCGACACCGACAAATCAGTAGAAGAGTCCCTACACATTGGTGAGGTCAAATAATGTCGGCATTGAGAATCCACCAACGGCAGATTTGTTTCACATGACAAAGCGTGGTGTTATGACACATCTCATTGCTACGCAGATGTGACCACCTCACCACAATCCATTGCTCGGGCCAATGTAAGTCTTGATGAACAATTCGTCTTCACGTAAATGCGCGACAGATAAACCTCTACAGTTTTCGGGCTGTAGTGCAAGGCCGAAGCAATCTGACGATTAGTCAATCCTTGCTGGACCAGTCTTGCCATTTTTGCCTCTGTATCAGTCAGCATCCCTTGTCGTGGCCGAGAAATTCTGGGTGGTCGCAACCCGAGTTGCCGCATTTCGCCCGATGCACGTCGCCTCCACGGTTCTGCCCCCAGGGCCGCAAATTCCTCCACGGAGCGTGTGAGGTGATCGGCGTCTTTCTTTAACGTTCCCAGCAACATCCTCGATTGAGCTGCTTCGAATCTTAAGTTGTTCGTATCTGCAATCTCGATTGCACGCTCAGCCTCGCCAACGTCGTGATTGACCAATGCTGTCATTCGGGCCCCGACACATCCTTGCCAGGGACGCTCGGTTTGACTTGTGGACGACGCTAGGTGTTCCAAATAAATGCGCGATGACTTCTTATCTCCCAACGCCCAGGTAGTTTCAACAAGTGCACCGAGGTGAAGATGACTCCATTGGGAAAAGCCGGCCCTTTCAATCCTTTCAAGAGGTTCCTCAAGGATCGTCCTCGCGTGAGCGAATTCGCCTAAGAGCATCGAGCGCTTCGATCTAACCCACGCGATGATTGGAGCGTAACTAAGAACCGGTTCTTCAAGGAGGCCCCCAATTACCTCAGCCTCGTCGAACCTGCCCAGGTCGGTGAGAATCGCTGTCCGCATTGTCCTCACTAAGACGAGATTCATAGTCATCGACGATTTGACCAAGTCATAGTCGGCCGCGCGCGCTTCGTCAAGCGCTGCAACCCAGTCGCCTGTCAACCAATCAATCCGAATTCGCGATGACGCAGACTGGCCCCCAATGTTGGAAATGTCAAAGCCCCTAGTGATATCTCGCGCTCGGGCCAGAGCTTCATCGGCCTCCTTCACTCGCCCTGAGTCGGATAGCACCATCGCCATGTTCTCGGCTGTCGCCAGCGCTGAACCCAGCGGTAAAAGGTCGAATGTCTCGTGCTGTCGTTGAAGCACACTCTCTCGCAAGGAAGTCTTGCCCAACATGTCTGCGTAGAGCGCGAGATGACACAGCGCTACCGGATCATCATCCGACGTATTCAAGACACCCTCCGACTCAAACGTGCGGCCAATTTCCTCGGCTTCGAGTCTGTGTCCCAGTTGCGAGAGGATGTGCGCTTCCTGCGCAAGCATTCGACTTGTAGTATTCCCGCTTTCCACTTCTTTCTTGATTACGTCTAGCGCCTCTTCACATAGTCCAGACGCGTAAAGGGCATTTGCAACGAGCGCTGCAGTCCTGCCACGCTCGATGGGTTCTCGCAATACTTCCAAGGAACGTCTCCCGACTTCGGCTGCTTCAAATGCTCTTGAGCCAATCCAATAGGCACGAGCCTGCTTCGCTTCTGTCGATCCGTATGGCAGGTCTGCTGCTCTCGCTATCTCGAGGCTGCGGCCATAGAGATCCGCCGCGGAGAGTGGCGCGATGAGGTAACTCACATCTGCGGCGTCTTGAAGTATCTTTGCCGACCCAAGATCACCTTTCGTTGCCGACTCCGAAACATGGTGCGCGTACTCCAGTGTCTCTGCGACGGATCGCTCCGGGTCCTCGCGAGCAATGTGTTCGGCAATCTCTCGATGGATTCTTCTCCTACCTGCAGGGCCGATGTCGTCGTAGAGAGTTGATCGGACTATTGGATGAGCAAACTCGTAACTTCCGTCGTTCGACTTGATCAAAATTCGGTCAGCCACTAAGCCGTCGAATGCCTGATCCAAACCGCTCTCAGAAAGTCCAGAGAGCGACCGCAACAATTCCAACCGCGACAACTTCACGCTCCCCAGCACAGCTGCAACACGAGCCAGGTCGCGAGCTGAAGGTCTCCTTTCGAATATTCGATACAACAACGCCGTTCTACGACCGACTAGAGATTTCGACTGGCCAACCAATCGACTCCAACCATCAGATATTTGAATGGCTCCGTCCATGACGAGTCCGAACACTGTCTCTTCAGCGAAAAATGGATTTCGGCGACTTTGTTCTTCAACCAAGTCGAGCAACCGCTCTTCAGGAGGGCTACCCAACATCGAATGGACCAACCCATAAATATTTGATCTATCCAGAGGACCCAAGTCCATCACGACGGCTTGGTCCTCTTGAGCCAAATACTCCAAAAAACCCTGAATCGACGAACTCGAATTATTAGTAGGTCGCGTTGCGAGCAGTACCAGTATCCGTTCCCGACTGACGTTTCTCACGAGTGCGAAGATCATCGCGAGCGCGTCTTCATTGGCAACGTGAAGGTCGTCGAGAGCAAGAATGGTCGGACGATCACACGCCAGCGCTGAAAGCAACTCCTGAGCCGCTTGAAACAGTTGCCGTCGTTGACCCATGGGATCGCTTTTTGCGCTTCTACCACTCTGATTGAGAAGCTTGAAGAATCCATCGACTGATTCCGCGATTTCCTCCGGCGTCGAAGGTGGCAGATTGCTCAAAGCGTCCTTGAGCACCTCGTATGGAAGTTGCTGTGTATACTCCTCAACCCGTCCGTACAATGCGTAAAAACCCATGAGTTCAGCACGGTGAAGAAACTCTCCTATCAGACGTGATTTCCCGATCCCAGGTTCGCCGATGAGCAGGGAAGTTGCACCGTCTCCATCCCTTGCTCGCTTTGCGAATTCAATCAATTCAGCAATGTCGGCGTCGCGTCCGAGAAGTGCAGATCGTTTGACATCAGCTAACTCGACCGTCGACATTTTCTCCCCCCGAAAACCATTCACACAGCGAACACCGCTAACTCAAATCCGAGTGGTCAACCCCTAATCTATGTACTTCTTGTTGTCGTCATCCAAACTCGCGGATTGCCTTCCAAGCAATGCACTCTCGAGGATTGCAAGTAGTTCGAGCCATCCTGAAAAACTGACGTGATCGTCACCGTTAATGCTGACAGATCCCACTGCTGCAATATTCTGACTTACTTGTTGCATCGGTACTGCGTCGAACGTAACGACTGCAGTCAAATTGTCCTGTGACATATCCATGTCTCCTAATTCATCGTGATCGGAACACCATCGATTTCATGTCCACTTCTCCGCCGTGATCGCAGCCGGCGCTTGATACGCTCCAACAGATTGGACATCTGTCTCAGAAAGTCGCGATTCTGAGCAGATACGCCACCGGGAAACCTGGTCAAGGTAATGATGAAGCCCACTGGGCCCAAGTAAGTGAGAACCCAACTATTTGACGAAATGAAGGCCTGAAAGCCTTCAAGGAAGACGCTCAACTCAGCCAAAGCGAAGAGCGAACCACTTCCTGCAAGAATCACAGCCGTTAGATAGGTAAATGAAAGCGTCTGAGGGAAACTTTGCGGCGAAACAGCACCGGCCCAAAACGCAGTCAGCGCTCCTGTGAGTCCGGCGATCGCACCCGAAGCTATGTATGAAATCACTCGATACCGAGTCACAGCAATTCCTTGAGTGCGAGCCACTGCTTGATTGCTCTTCAAAACTAGAAGCGATCGTTGAAACTTAGATTTCGACAGCCTTCTGAATAACGCCAAGACAATTGCTACGGCAA
>Ga0206873_1131_pt1 | contig 24008 bp, 12 predicted proteins | sample Alteio_BWOrgCont_11_FD_152631 | JGI IMG/M metagenome (GOLD analysis project Ga0206873, IMG submission 152631) | Enriched cells from forest soil in Barre Woods Harvard Forest LTER site, Petersham, Massachusetts, United States -... | ecosystem: Environmental > Terrestrial > Soil > Temperate forest >...
ATTGAAAGGTTTGCATCACCATGTGCGTTTTGCGGTTTTGTATCTACCTGAATTCCGGCGTCATGGAGAGCAGCTTCCACTGTTTTTTGAATGTCATTGGTTGATAATCCTTCCGGCTGTGTGTCAATGAATTGGCTAATTATAAAAACTCCATTCAGACCGCGTAAAGATTCTTTAGTGTCGCTGTTTTGCAAGTCGGCCAAAGCGGTCAAATTGGACAGCAGTAAAAATAGAAACAATAATGATTTCATAATTTTTCACGATTAACATAAATTAAATCCACGTCAATACACGAAATTTATTATCCGTGTTTCATCTGTGTTAATCTGTGGCTAAAAAAGATTTCCAATTCATGCGGCTCGCCCTCCGGCTCGCCCGGCGCGGCTACGGCGCGACTTCGCCGAATCCGATGGTCGGCGCGGTGCTGGTGAAAGGCGGAAAAATCATCGGACGCGGCTGGCATCGGCGCGCGGGTTTGCCGCACGCGGAAATCGAGGCGCTCCGCGACGCGCAAAAACGCGGCCACTCTCCGCGCTCCGCGACGCTTTACGTCACGCTCGAACCGTGCAGCACGCACGGTCGCACGCCGCCTTGCAGCGAAGCCATCATCGCCGCCGGAATAAAAAAAGTTGTTGTCGGCGCGACTGACCCGAACCCAAAACATTCCCGCAAGGCTTTCAAGATTTTGCGGCGAGCGGGAATTGAAGTCGTTCACGGCGTTTTGGATGGTGAATGCGCGAAATTGAACGAAGCCTTCAATCATTGGATTGTCCATCGCACGCCGTTCGTCACCGTGAAGGCAGCAATGACATTGGATGGGAAAATTGCGACTGCGAGCGGTGAATCAAAGTGGATCACCGGCGAAAAAGCCCGCGCGCACGGGATGAAATTGAGGCAAGGTTCGGACGCAATCCTCGTCGGCATCAATACGATTCTGGCGGATGATTCATCGTTGACGGTGAGAACAAGGGCGGAAAAAGCGATTCGGAGAATCGTTTTGGACTCGATGGCGCGCACGCCGCTGAATGCAAAAATTGTCAGTGATGAATTTTCAAAATTGACGACAATTGTTGTTTCAAAAAGCGCACCGAAAAAGCGCGTGGCAAAATTGATGAAGCAGGTGAATGTCATCGTCGCGCCGTCGGCCAATTCAAAATTCAAAATTCAAAATTCAAAACTGGATTTGCGCTGGCTGTTAAAAAAGTTCGGTTCAGAAAATATCACGAGTCTTTTGGTCGAAGGCGGCGGCGAGGTGAATGCGTCCTTTTTGCTCGACGGTTTTGCGCAATGCGCCGCGTTTTTTTATGCGCCGAAAATTCTGGGCGGGCGCAATTCGCGCAAGGCCGTCGCACGCGACGGTGTGGAAAAATTGAGGGAAGCCGTCGAGCTTCGGGAAATCGATTGGAAACGGATGGGCTCGGATTTGCTGATGACGGGGCTTGTTGCGAACACGCAAAAAAAGTAGAATCGCCAGCGCCATTTATGTTCACTGGCATCATTGAGGAAACCGGAGTGGTCGAGAAAATCGCGCGTGGCAGGGAATCTATTTTGCTGACGGTTCGCGCCAAAACCTCGGCGCGCGGACTGAAACCTGGCGGCAGCCTGGCAGTGAACGGCTGTTGTCTGACTGCGGCAAAAATTTCTTCGAGCGGAAAATCCAAATTGATTCGATTCGATCTGCTCACGGAAACGTGGCAGCGGACGAATTTTCAATCTCTCAAAATCGGATCGCTCGTGAATCTTGAAAGGCCGTTGCGCGCGGGTGATGAGTTCGGCGGCCATTTTGTCACCGGCCACGTTGATAGCGTTGGAAAAATTATTCGCTGGGAAAAATCAGGCGTGGATCGCATCTTGGAAATTTCCATACCGAAGGAGATGATGCGGTATGTTATCTTGAAAGGCTCGATTGCGATTGACGGCATCAGTCTGACCGTTGCAGGCGTCGGCAAAAAAAGTTTTTGCGTCTGGATCATCCCACATACTTTGAAAGCAACGGCACTGCGCGAACGAAAAATTGGCGATGCGGTGAACCTGGAGGCGGATTTGCTGGGCAAATATGCGGAAAAATTCTTACTTCGACGTTGAAACCGGAATGACGCCACGGACTTGCTCGGAGGGAATTGAATTTGTCCGCCCTTTCAGATCCGTGAAAACGAAATCGAAGCCTTCCAGACGCGGCTTGCGGATGGCGATGACGCGCTGGCCATTGGTGAGCACAACGAGGTATTGGCTCGCGCAGCCGGTGAGAAAAATTGAACCGAGCAAAAGCGCGAAGAAAAAATGTTTCATGGATTAAGCGCGTTGCAAAATGGTGCGCATAGCAGGACTTGAACCTGCACTTCGTTTTTTTGTTGGTCTTTATGCGTTTTATTAACTTTTTGACCATCTGAAACCAGCTTGACAGCTTTAATTGTTATGCCATTGTATGCCAATACATGGCAAGTCTTCACAAACAAAAGAGCAAGCCGAACTGGTTTTGTGCCTTCACAACTCCAGATGGCAACCGACATTTCAAGAGTACCGGCACAAGAGATAAAAAACAAGCTCAAGAGATCTGCCGGGCCTGGGCTAAAGCATCATTGTATGGCGAAAAGCTGAACGCGGACAAAGCACGAGAAATCATAGCATCAGGTGTCGCAGATGCCATGGTAGCGGGTGGCGAAAGCCTGCCCAGTGCGACGATTCGAGAATGGTGTAAACGGTGGTTGGAAATTAAAGAAATCGAAAATGAGCGGACAACACATATCCGCTACGAACAGGCAATTCGTATCTGGTTGGAATTTCTTGGATCAGCAGCCGATAAAAATCTCGAATCGCTGACGACAAATTCACTCCTGAAATTTCGGGACTATTGTGCAAGCAAGGCTTCAATCGGTTCTACGAACACCAATCTGCGCATATTACGCGCCTGTATAAATTCGGCACGACAACAGGGGTTGATTGGCAGCAATCCAGCGTCTTTGGTGAAATCTCTTAAAGAGCGTGGTGAAAGCAAACGACGTGAAATGAAGTTGGAGGAAATTCAGCGCGTGTTGAAAGTATGCGGGGAGACGGGATGGCGCGGTATGGTTTTAGTTGGTCTTTATACTGGTCAGCGGTTGGGCGATTGCGCTCGCTTAACTTGGCAGCAAGTGGATTTGGTGAACAAAACCATTTCATTTGTTACCCAAAAAACAGGCAAGCGGCTCTCACTCGGATTGGCAGAGCCATTGGCAGAATATTTAAGTGAATTGCCGAGTGTGGACGATCCGCACGCATTTATTTTTCCACGGCTCGCTGAATTATGTAAAAATGAAACTGCCCCGTTGAGCCGATCCTTTGCAGAAGAAGTTCTCATTCCCGCTGGCCTAATAACACCTCGAACCAAAAATCATGCGTCATCCGGCATGGGGCGAAAAGCTAAGCGGCACGTCAACGAGGTGACGTTCCATAGCCTGCGGCATTCATTCGTTACGATGTTGAAAGCAACAGGTGCCAGTAACGCTTTAGCGCAGATGATTGTTGGTCATGACTCTGTTGCGGTGAGTGCGCGCTATACACACCTGAGCGCGATAGACACCATTCAATCGATTAGCAAGCTTCCGGACGTGACAAAATAAACGCCAAGTCAGTCATAATTGCTCTTTTAATTCAGACATCATCTGCCCAAGTTTATGTGGGTTTTTAACAATAAATTCGGCTTGGGCTGTTAAAGGATCTCTGATGAAATGGGAAAGGAACATATCGTAATGGTCACCCTTCATTTCCTGGAGATATATGTCATGAAATTTTAAAACGCCATTTTCAGTAAAAAAACTCACATAAAATTGCTCGTTTCCATCCGGATATTCATACAGTAAGCTCAAATCCTGCTCAGTTGAATTTTTATATTTCGCAATGCCTGTAATTCGACCAACGCCCTTGCCCTTAAACCACTTTTTTTGAATTAGCCAATCCCAATCTAGCTTACCAATAACGCCCGTCTCATGGGCGCTCATCCAGGAAATATCCCTATCACCACTGTTAAAAGATTGAATCATGTTTGTCAGCAACCCTTCCGGCGTTGAAAGATCATTGGTTAGCAATTCGGATGGGAATGCATTTGTTAACGATACATTCCGCATTGAAATACTGTTGGTTGGATGTCCTGGCATGACTACAGGGGTGCTCCCTGCATGAGGATTTTTTCTTGATGGATTTGATAAATATATGCCGAGTGAAATCACCAACAGAATCACCAGAATAAATAGTGTGGTGTGTGTTTTCCGATTTGAGGAAGGCGGAATCCGATCTGTCAGATGATTGCCTTTCAGATAGATTTGGATTTCAGTAGCCAGACTGCCGACCGTTTCAAATCGTTGTTCACGATTCTTTTCGAGACATTTCATCACGATTCTGTCCAAGTCGCCTCGCAAAAGAACCAGCAATTCAGACCGGCCAATTTTTCGACAGAGTGCTATTCTTTGCTTTTCGCCATCCGTAAATTCGTTAAATCTTGCCGATGGTTTTATGGGAGTGATTTCAACTATGGTTCGGATTTGTTCTTCCTGGCCCAGTCTATTTAGATTTATCGGCTCGCATCCAACCAGCAATTCATACAGCAGCATACCAAGAGAATAGATATCGCTGCTTTCATTGACTGAGTCGGGATTTCGGCCTGTTTGTTCAGGGCTCATGTAGGCTGGCGTACCAATCGGATGTCCGGTTTGGGTCGCGTATGCGACTGGCAAGCCATTATTGATTGCTTTGGCGATACCAAAATCAATGACCTTAATAAATGGCTCACGACTTATTTTTTCAGTAACCAATATGTTGGAAGGCTTGATATCGCGATGAATCACCTCGTGTGCATGCGCGTGCTCAATTGCCTCACACACCTGGATGAACAATTTGAGTCGGTTAGGTACTGAAAGTTTGTATTTTTCGGAATACTTGGTGATCGATAGGCCTTCGACATACTCCATCGCAAAAAAGGGCTGTCCGCCTAATTCGGGACTGGTTTTACCACCAGCAATGACGTTGACAATGTTCGGATGATTGAGCGAGGGCAAAGAGTGTATTGCGGACATCAGATGACTTCTTTTCAGCAACCAGTCCATGCGCTCGTGTAAATGGGATTGAGCAGCACGAGAGATTGGCCAGGACTTTTTGTGAAAGAGTTTTGGTATTGAAGCCCAGTGAAGTGATGCTGATGGCTGTGGCTTATGAACGATTTACTGAAATTGTGAAACAAAATGAGATGGTGCCGATTAAGCGAAGTGAGTTTAAGGAGATGATGAAGTCGCTGGTCAGGGACAGATTTAACATTAGCCTACGCAATGATCTGGTTGTGGATGGGCGATATCAGCAAGGATGGAAGGATTTGACCCTGAATAGTGAGGTTGTGATGGAATGATGTCCCGGGCTGCTTTTGGTTCCTAGGCTGGGTTTCGGATGTTTATGATGGATCACTCAAAACAGTCGTCAAAGTTGCAATCGTGGTTGAAGTGAGGACAAAAAGTGAAATCAGCAAAGAAAATTCAAATTAGGGCAACGCTAATAAAAGTTCTTTGCATGATTGCAATTTCGCGCTAATAATCCAGAGAAGTAGGGGTCAAAATAACCCTGTGAAACTCATGAAGATGAAAAATCTACTGCTTACGGGAATTGCGATTTGCAGCCTCTTCGCCGCCATTGATTCCGCCCAAGGCTATAGTGTGACGAACTACACCGCCAACTTTGTGCTCGCCTCCTCGCCGGTCGTGGGCAGCGCGCCATATTCAATCGCGGCGATGGATGTCAACGGAGACGGTAAGATGGATTTGATCAGCGCAGATGAGGGCAGCCATACGCTGACGGTATTGACCAATGGTGGCAATGGAATTTTTGGTTCAAATGTCACTTATGCACTTCCGGTTACTCCGGTATTTGTCGTGGCTGCGGATGTGAACGGCGACAGCAAGACGGATTTGGTTTATTCGAGTTCTGACAACAACACCCTGACGGTGTTCACCAACAACGGCAGCGGGATTTTCAAATCCAATGCTACTTATTCTGTAGACAGCGCGCCCTATAATTTTGCGGCGGCGGACGTAAATGCCGACGGAAAGGTTGATTTGATATCGGCAGACTACAGCAGCGCCGATGTCACTGTATTCACCAATAATGGCAGCGGCAAATTCGCAAGTTCTGGCGTATTTTCCACCGGAAATGCTTATTCCCGCTGGGTTGCAGTGGGAGATCTGAACGGAGATGGAAAACCGGATTTAGTGGTTGCAGATTATACAACTTTCAACCTGTATGTGTTCACCAACGTCAGCAAGGGTATTTTCCAATTGGCGAGCACCGTCGCCAGTGGCGCGGGTCCTTTTGCAGTGACAATGGCGGATCTCAATGGGGACGGTAAGCTCGACTTGATTACTTCCGGCGCCGGCTACGGCAATGGCGGAAGTGGCAATGTGGTTACAGTTTATACGAACAACGGCAACGGCACATTCACAAGTGCCGTTAATTATAATGTGGGGGCAAATCCAATTTCTGTCGCAGCCGCAGATGTCAACAGGGATGGCAAGCTTGATTTGATCACGGCAAACAGCGGAGATAACACGCTGACAATTCTGACCAATAATGGCAATGGCACGTTCACTTTGGCGGCAACGCCCCCTGTCGGCGCCGGGCCGGTTTTCGTCACGGCGATGGATGTCAATGGCGACGGCAACATGGATTTGATTTGTGCAAATAGCGGAACCAACACACTGACTGTGCTGACCAACGCCCCGGCGATTGTCTATCCGCTTCAGATAAACAGCTTTTCGCCGACCGGCGGAGTTGTTGGAACGAGTGTGACCATTAACGGGCCAAATAACTTCAGCACGGTCACAAATGTTTTGTTCAACGGCCAAAGCGCCGCGTTCTCAATCAATTCCGATTCTCAAATCACAGCCACCGTTCCACAATGCGCGCTCACCGGACCCATCACCGTCATCAATTCGTCCGCAACAGCCACAAGCGCAACCAACTTCAGTTATATTAAACAACAGGGAACGATTACTTTGACATCAACCGACGAAGCAAGTCTGGACGGCGCCATTTGTGATGAACATAGCAATGTCACTTTTGCGGTTGATGGCACCATCACCATCACCACTACAAAAGCGATTTTTTCGGACATGGTGTTTGACGGAACCGGGCATAGCATAACGATCAATGGGAACAACAGTGTCGGCATATTCAACGTCAATCCCGGCGTTCATCTGACCTTGAAAAATTTGACGATTGCCAATGGCCGAACAACTTCTGGCGGCGGTGGAATTTACAACAACGGCGGAATTGTGACGGTGATTAACTGCACATTCAGCAACAACACCGCCACAGGTTCAAGTGGTGGAAATACCGGGGCCGGTGGTGGGATATGCGACGTCGGCGGCACCGCAATCATCGTTGGAAGCACATTTGTCAGCAACAGCGCCACCGGAGGAATTGGAAGCACCGGAACACAGGGCGCGAGTCAATATGCAGCTGGCGGAACAGGAGGAATTGGCGGCAATGGCATCGGTGGCGCGGTTTGTAACGCTGGCAGTGGTAATATGTTTATCACCAACTGCACTTTCTTTGGCAATGTGTCAATCGGTGGTAATGGTGGAATTGGCGGGCAAGGTTACAACGGCTACAGCTATCAATATGTCTGCGGAAGCTATCGTTGTGGTTTCAATACTTGCTATGACTACTGTGAGGCTTACGTCTATGGCGGCCCCGGCGGTCAGGGCGGTGCCGGAGGCAACGCTTATGGCGGCAACATTTACAATAGTCAAGGCAACGTAATCATGGTCAATGTCACCTTCGCGGGCGGTTCAGTTCTCGGCGGCAGCGGCGGTTCGCCGGGCAATGCCGGCAATCTTGGATCGGGAAGTTACGGTTCAGGTTCCAGCGGCGGCGGATCGGGAGGCAACATTGGTCAAGGAATCGGACAATTGGTTTTCCTGAACACCATCGTGGCGAATCCAGTTCAGGGCGGAAACTATTGGGGCGGCGCAATCACAGATGCGGGCAATAATTTAAGTTCCGATGCAACGCTGGCTTTCATCAATGCAACCAGTTTCACCAACACAAATCCGAACCTCGGTCTGCTGGCCAATAACGATGGCCCGACATTGACCATGGCTTTGTTACCGGCAAGTCCGGCTGTTCGCGCGGGCACTACCAATGGTGCGCCAACCATTGACCAACGTGGGCAGCCGCGTAAGGCTTTGCAGATAGACATTGGCGCCTATGAAACTCCAGTTATCGCCGCATCCAGTTTCAATTCAAAATTGGGCGGAATAGAAACTTCCGGCAAGGGGCCATTCCAGCTTTCATTTACAAACACCGCCGGGACCAGTTTCTCAATTTGGTATAACACAAACTTGTCATTCAACAACTGGACATTTATTGGATTTGCCCATGAAGTCACACCGGGACAATTTCTCTACAACGATCCGGGCATAACCAATAATCCACAGGGCTTTTATCGCGTCAGTTCTCCGTAATCTGACGTTAATAGCACAAAACGTTGGCACTGATCACGCCCACAAATTGATATGGCTCAAGTATGAGGTGTTGGACTATGATTTAAGCGATGCCCGAACTTTTCCATAAGCTTCCCCGAAATATCATCACCATCTTCAGCGGTCGTAATCTTTTGTATCATGCGTTGGCCATTGTACTTACTGTGATAATCGTCATGTCCGGCTTCGACTGGTCTTATTATGTTTCGACAAGAGAAGATGCATTTATCAGGTTCGCCCGTCTCGCTATCAGACTCGGAACTTTTCTGCCTCTTCTGTCAATTTTGATCCTATTGATTGTGGGTGAGATCATTAAAAATCGCCGCATCATCACGACGGCTTGGGCTTTGGGACAATCTGCATTGCTCGGCTACTGTATATCCTGCTGTTATAAGGCATTCACTGGTCGTCTCCCACCGCCATTCAGAGGCTTCAAAATGTCGGCTAGGAATAGCGGCTCATTGATTGATTCTAGCCACGGTTTCCAATTCGGTTTCCTCAAAGGCGGCATCTTCTGGGGTTGGCCATCGTCGCACACAACCGTTGCGTTTGCCATGACAGTCTGCCTCATCACACTTTATCCCAAGAACAAGATGCTGGTTTTCCTGGCATTGCTCTATGCGTTTTACATCGGCCTGGGTGTTTCTGTGAGCATCCATTGGTTCTCTGAATTCGTGGCTGGAGCGATCATCGGCAGTGTGATCGGAATGGTGGTGGGCAGAAGTTTTAGAACCAAACTGGCGGCGAATAGCTGCGGGTAGATTTGCTTCTCCTGTCCGAACAAATCCAAGAGTGTCCTAAAAATAAGCAGTGGTGTCCCAATTTGGAACGCGAAATAATTCATTGTGCTTCACCAAGACTTTTCGATGAAGAAAATAATTTCTGAAGCGAATCAATTCATGAATCCGAACCCATTTAATTTCTTCTTATGGTGATTGCTGGTTTAATGAATCATTGTCGGTTTAAAATTCAACGCCATCTTCTTGGATGCTTCGACGGTTTTACACTTGGCTCTTTAATTGCTTTGCTTGCCGCATTGTTACCGTCAACAGGCGTAAATTTCTTGACGATCAGGCTGATGATGTGAGACAAAAGCAACATCAGTAAGGAAATCAGAAAACCGGTCGCACAGGGTTTTGATGGATTTTCTTTGGATCGGTAAAATCAGAAACAAACCTGCCGTTTATTAACTCGGCGATGAATGCGATGAAAACTGGGCGACACCTTGGGATGCTGGGGTGCATGGTATTGCTTTTCCTGGCAGTCTTTCCAGTCAGCGCCCAGACCAAATACACGGCGATTGACGTTCCTTCCGGGACGGCAGGCAACCAATCGCATCCCAACTGGGGGTATGGTGGAGATTTCTACGTCACCAGCCCAATTGAGGTCTGGGAACTGGGAGCATTTGACGATTTGAGCGACGGCATCCGAAGCGGCACGACATTGACCGTGCAACTCTACGCCAAGAGCGGCAACTCCGGGACATTGCTGGAGACATTGACCTTTGACGCCGCCAATCCCGGGCGATTGCAAGGAGGCAATCGGTTCAAAACACTTTCCAATCCTGTAACACTTTTACCGGGCCCTTACTCCATCGTGGCCTATGGATTCGATGCGACCAACCGTGCAGCCAATGCGAGCAAAGAACCCTACAACAATGGACAAGTGCCCTGGACATTGAACGATGGCGGTGGACTGATCCAGTTTGTTGAAGGCCGGCACGGAACAGCGCCGTTGAACGAACTGCCCCATCTTGAAGACAAGGCGCGCCCCGATTTCTTCGCAGCCGCCAGTTTTATTTATTCAGCGGGCTCACTTCCGATTCCACCGAATGCAGCCGATTATGCAGCGTTGACAGCCGGAGTGACATCGTTCCCCTATACCAATGTGCGCCGCTCCGGCAGTCTGGCCGTCTTGAGCAGCGGTGCCTTTCCGGTGATCGTTGAAAAAGGTGGCGACCGGTATGTGCTGGAAGCCGCCGGAACTTATAATAGTGATCCTAACGGAGGACGCGCTGTCGCATTCGCCCATTCACAATGGGGAACTGCGGACGATGCCCGCGAAGCTTTGTTTGAGAACGCCATCCGATGGGCCAGCAAAAAGAGCAATCCGGCAGACATCATGATCGGGATGGGACCGATGCTCAACACCAACTATTTCATCGAACGAGGTTATCAAGTCAAACTGTTGCCCACCCAACTTTCTTCCCCTGATGAAACATTGCCAGCCTGTGACGTGATGGCGGTCAATTGGAATGTTCCATTTGACGCTGCGGTGGTCTCGCAAATCCAGCAGTTCACGGCCCAAGGCGGCAATCTGGTCGTGACGATGATGCCCTGGTTCCTGTTGCATGAAGGTGTCAAGCCCGAGTTCGCCCAGATCAACGCTTTGATCCAACCCTTTGGCCTGGCCTATCGTCCCAGCACGGCGATTGTGGGTGATCTGCGTTTTACCAACGTCGTGGCTCAGCCCTATCCGGTTTACTTCAGCGCCTATCCGGCGGCATTGCTCTTGGGAGAAGATCATCTGGGTGAGATCAAGCTGACCAGCCTTGAAAAAATCATCGCGCTCAATACCATCAACTATGCGATCAATGCCCGACCCGATTTGATGGAGGAATTGACCGCCATCAGTTCCGGCAACACCAACAACCCATCATCACAAACCCTCGGAGCCAGCAGTTTTGAAGACACCATCGTATTGAGCGGTTCACAAGCCAATACCAACCGGTTGGGTCAATGGCAGTTGGTTGGCAATGATCTGGTCTCACTGGATCGGCGTGGTGTCGTGGAATACAACTTCACAACACAGTCAGCGGATGTCTACCGATTGGAGATTTACGGCACGCAAAACCTGTCCAGAAGTTTGCAGAACGATTTTGACCTGCTGCTTTCAGTGGATGGCGTCAGCCTCGGTCACCAGCACTTGATCGTCACCAATGGGTTGATTTCATGCTTCACCCCCTATCTGCCGTCCGGTTCCCATACGTTGCGGATTGTTTGGGACAATGCAGCCAGTTACACATCATTGCGGTTGCAATCCATTCACGTGCAGACGGGATTGGGACAAGACAGCGACGGCAACGGCATCAAAGACTGGGTCGAAACACTGGTTCATTCTCAATCAGGCATGGACATAACAAATGCCACTCTGAACAGTTATGTTTCACCAATCTGTCTTGAAGGCCGCGATCCTTATCCCTCACTGGTGCAACTTCACGTTCAAGGTTCACAATCCCAGACTCCGGCTTTGAGGCGTTCCCCTAATAACCGCTGGTTTGCCAATGTCGGATTGTCGTCGGATCAAAACACGGCCTTGGTGCTCAACGTCAATTATCAGAACGGAGCATTGTCTGAATGGAAAAACATCCAGTGGACGCCGATCAACCTGATAAACGCCACCAATCTGACCATCCGCAAGGGAGACAGCCTGTTGTTGACCGCATGGCCGACAGGAACCAGCAACGCTCCTGTGCAATTGACGGTGGGAACGAATCAAAGGAACACGACGGCCATGAGTCCATTGCCGTTCAAATTTGATGCGGTCGGTTCATTCACCGTGACAGGCACCTATCGTCCCAACAGCGCCCATCCGCAGACCGGCAGCATCACGGTCAACGTGGTTGGTTGTCAATTTCCCGGCAGCCCGGATGCTTGGGCATTGCATTCGCGTTACTGGGATCTGACCAATGTTCCTTCGCAGGCGGTCTTCGAGAGTGATTCGCGGATGCTCTTTGAACAGGCGAGTCCGTTGACCGATGGCTACCGGACGGAGTTGATCACCGACGAGAACGAGCCGCGCTTCATCCTGTCACGACTGGGGAACAATGGTCCGATATTGGACACGGCAAACGTCGGCGGCTTTCAATTTTGGTCGAGCGAAGGGACCTACACAAAAATATTACAGACCTACACTGACGGCAGTCAGCTGATCGAGACCTTGCTCATAATGAGTCCGGTGCCGGCAGATATCTCGGTCAAGATGGATGTGATCGTGGGCGGTGCGATGTTCACCGATGGCACGACCAGCAAGACATTGAGCGCGACAGATTTTGATACGTTGGGCCGGTGCAAAGTTCAGTTCATTCGACCAGCCGGTGTCAAGACCTCGGTCTGTCACACGATCAGTCTGTTTCAGAACGGAGTTCCCATCGGCACAGTTCAATGAAAATCAGAATCATATTTTGGACGATGATGACGGTGGTAATCACCGCCACCGGAATCCTTGTCTGGTTCCATCGTTCATCATCGGCTCAAATCAGAACACAAACTCAAACTATTTCGACTGTTGCAAAAGCCACCATTCAAGTCGTGTCACCAAATCTCGCTGTGGCGCATCAACCCGTCCAGACAGCCAAACTGCAAGAACAGCCCACATCCGACATCCAGACCATCATCAACGCACGCGCCGACTATCATGCGCGTTTGGAGAACATTCAGGCATTGACCGGCAAATTGACCGACTTGGATCGTGAAGCGCTCTACGGCTTTCTGCGGGAGCGCGGTTCTGACGATGATCAACAATCAGAACAAGTGTTGAAAAATCAATTGCTCGATGCCCTGTGTGAGATGCAACCGCCGCCGCAAGGTCTAGGTGAATTACTCTCTCAAATTTATCAAGATCACAATCAGAACATCGTGTTGCGGGATTATGCCGTCCAACATCTGACAGTCTATTACAAACAGATGGCTGGTGCTTCCGATGTGGAAGACCAGACACGAAATGATGAACTCAAACTGGCGCAACAAACATTGTGGCAGGCGGTCAATGAAACGGACAATAGCATAGCTGGAACGGCATTGTTGGGATTGACCCGCCTTTCACAGGAAGGCTTTTCAGATATTGACCAGGCCAAGATTGCTGACAAGGCGTTGGACATGGCTGATCAGAACGGAAATGAACTGACCCGGATCACCGCCTTTCAAGTGTGCGCCAGTCTCAACGTGAAGGATGTGCTGCCCATGGCGTTGGGTGCGGCGGAGCAGGGCGAGACGGAATCGGTGGAGATCTCGGCGATCGGGGCGTTGGGTTTGCTGGGTGGCAAAGATCAACTGCCCTTCCTCAGCGGTGTGCTGCAAGGCAATGATGAACGGTTGAAATTGCCAGCGGAGCAAGCCATGAACCGAATCAACCAGCGCCTGCAACAATAGGAACGAGCATCAGCCAAGACCAGTTAAATGAAATCAAAACTGAAAATAGTTCAGATCTGCCTGATGGCGTTCTTGGCCTTGCTGGCCTTGTCTGCCCATGCCGAAAATGGCTGTGTCGAGGGGGGACCGCACACCAATGACTGGAGTTGCTATCAATCAGCAAGCCTATCATCTTCAGCATACATCAACCCCACCAATATCAATGTATTTGTCGATCAGCCAATTTCGATTCCGCAGATTTATAATGTCGTCGTCACCAATGGAGTGGAAACCCGTTCGATAACTCTGGATTGTTCCCCGGATCAGGATACCCAGGAGTTTCGGAACCAGACTAACACGGTGAGCAGTCTCTACTTTGTGCCATCAATTCCAAGTGCAATTCAAACGGCTGGAACCTATTATTATACTGGCAAGGTGGATATTGCCTCTTCAGACGGGTTGTGTCCGACGACAGTCTCAATGGGAACAGTAACCATTTCTGTAATTAATCCATTTTACGATGTGGACTTTGGAAATAAAACTAATAGCGCCAAGACGGGTTATGCGATGATTGGTGCTTTCACCAACGATTTTTGGAACGAAGCTGACTCAAATAATGTTCCGAATTTAAAAAATGTTGACGGTATTTTTTCATCGGTGGGTTTGATGATCACCAACATCACGGGTGTTTCAAGCAACAGCTCGCCTGATCCAATGTTTAACGACTACGCTTATGCTCCAACAGGTCAAGTGGCAACAGTGACCATCACCAATCTGCCGACAGGGACATGGAATCTTTACCTTTATGCCAGCGATGGCAATTTTGACTTGAAGGTAGGAACAAATGATTACGGCACGCAGACCTGTTTTGATCCGTTCTTATCAATCACCCCGATTTGGCGGCAGGGAACGCATTATGTTCTCTTCTCAAATGTCTCGGTCCCCAATGGTCAAAATGCGACGGTCACCGTGCAGCCAGGCACAAATGGTTATGCGATGATTTCAGGATTGCAGATTGCGACGGTCTTGCCGACGGCATCCCCAGCCTCATCTGTGCCTTCCGGTATAGAATCTTGGTGGCGTGCAGAGAGCAATGCCTTGGACAGCATCGGCACCAACAATGGCACATTGATAAACGGAGCCTCTTATACTGCCGGAGAAGTGGGTCTAGCTTTCAAGCTTCCTGTCAGTGGCAATAGTTATGTTCAAGTGCCTGACAATAATCTGTGGGCGTTTGGCACCAACAACTTCAGTATCGAGTTATGGGCGAATTTCAACCCTCTGTATAGTTCCTTAGTTGGTGAGCCCAACGATGGAGTTTTTATCAGTAATGATGAAGGATCTGGCAACGATAATAAATGGTGGTTCGCATTTGGCGGCGCGAAACTAACCTTCCACATCAACAGCCCGACTTTTGGCCCGATCTTCCTAGTTCAAGCCCCGTTCACACCTATTACCAACCAGTGGTATCACTTCGCTGTGGTGCGAAACGGTAACCTTTATACAATCTATACGAACGGTGCAGTTATTGGCTCGCAGACGGATACAAACACGATACCCAACCCGAACGCACCTTTAACAATTGGAAAGGCCGAAAGTTTTAATTTTGACGGTCTGCTTGATGAAGTTTCCATTTATAATCGCGCTCTTTCTCCATCTGAGATTTTATCAATTTATGATGCAGGAGTTGCCGGGAAATACGTTGACTCGGATTACGACGGCGTAAGTGATGCACAGGAGGCAGCAGATCGAACCAATCCGAATGACGCCAATGATTATCCGCATGTTCAATTAGGTCACTGGCGGTTTGATGACACCAATATCTGGATTGGGGATCAGGGGCAATTGCCGATCGCATTCACAAATACTACTGGCATTCCCAGCTGGGACACGAATGCCGTTCAAATTGACAGCATGAACATCGCTTATCTGAAATACAATGAAGTGGATACGAATGGTGCCAATATCAATCTACGTCATGGCTCAATCCGATTTTGGCTCAATCCGGATTGGAGCAGCGTGTCGGCAGGCGGAACTGGGCCACAAGATCAAGGCCGTCTGATCGAGATAGGCCAGCAAGGAACAAATACAGGCTGGTGGACACTGATGCTGGACACAAATGGAAACACGTTAAGTTTCCTTACTCAAACCAATGGTGTTGGAATGACTAATCTGTCGGCTGCGATCAGTTGGAATTCGAACACATGGCATCAAATTGTGCTGACGTATGGTGCCAGCAATTCATCACTTTACATTGATGGACAGGCAGTGGTGACAAATGGTGCAGGGATTCAATATTGGCCAAGTGCGGCAGAAAGATCATCTGGTTTTGCCATCGGCAGCGATGCAGGAGGCAACAATCAAGCCGGAGGCATTTTCGATGAACTTGATACATTTAATTATCCGCTTGGCGCTCAACAAATATTAACTGATTATGGAATTTGCCTGCCGCATAGTATTGCCGGTTTGCAGCTTTGGTTAAAGGCGGATGCCATTATCGGTTTGACCAATACTGCCGCAATTGGCACATGGCCTGATATCAGTGGACTTAATAATGATGCCACTCAAAGCGATACAAACTTTCAACCCATCTATGTAACCAGCGGTGTCAATGGTTATCCGGCCGTGCGTTTTGGTTTTGGTGGAACGAGTAACGCTTTTTTTCTACCGACGACTCTGCTGAATGGTTCGACGGGGGCGGAAGCATTTGTGGTATTGAAAGTGGCGACTAATGCGTTAAGCGCACCACGCTCGTTGTGGGATATGGGCGGCAACGCCTATGAGTATTATCCATTCACGGACGGGACGATTCAGGAGAACTTTGGGATTAATTCTCAAATCAACTTTAATCTGGGTGTCCCATTACAACCGTTGACGCAGTATCATGTGTATCAGGTAACCGCACAAACCAACGACTGGGGCGCGTGGATTGACGGTCAATTGCTACATCATACGACCGTCAACGATTATAATTTTTCCGCCACGCCAATGTTGGGTGAGTTTTCCGCTTTTTCCACTTTTTTTGACGGGGACATTGCGGAAGTGCTGATCTTTAGCCGGCCTTTGACGACTTTCGAACGAACAACCGTCAACGAATATTTAAATGGAAAATATGGATTCGTGCCGGTCATCTCCATCGCGAGTCCCACCAATAATGCCTACTTCACCGCTCCTTCCAATATTGGCTTGAATGTGAATGTTTCGGAAGCCAGTGGCGGCACGATCAAGCAGGTGGAGTATTTCGAAGGGGCGAACAGTTTGGGGATCAGTACCAACCTGCCTTATAGCCTAACATGGAACAACGCATCAGTTGGGCCACATCTTCTGACAGCCCAAGCAACCGGCGATAACGGACTAACCGCTACTTCTACCGTAGTCGACATCGCGGTTGATCCAACCCCATCAGTTTCGATTATCATGCCGACGAACAATCTGATTTTAACAGCTCCGGCCAATATTTCCATTAGCGCGACAGTCGTTGATCGTCCGCCAATCAGTCACATACAACTCTTTCAAGGATCAACAAGTCTTGGCATTATCACCAATTCACCCTACACCTTGACTTGGAGCAATGTGACGGATGGCGTTTATGGATTGACGGCTGTTGCCATTGACTCCAATGGGTTGGTATTGACCTCCAGTGTGGTCAATGTGATTGTCGATACCGATCCAACCACCGCTGACAGGGACGGAGATGGCTTGAGTGATTGGGAGGAATATACGAACGGCACCGACCCGCTTGATTATTACAACGGAAACCTGCCCGTGCTGGCAATTGTCGAAGGAAACAATCAAATCGGATTGACGAATGAATGGCTTCCCTTTCCTTTGACCGTGCAATTAACTGATGCAAGCGGAACTTTATTAACAAATGCCCCGTTAACTTTTGCGGTTGCCAGCGGAAGCGGCTTGATTGCAACCTCGAATATGGGGACGACCAGTAGTTCTCTACAATTGAGAACTGAAACAAACGGGCAAGCTTTGGTGTGGCTCCAATTGCCTTCCACCAATGGATCAAATATTGTGACAGCAATTACACAAAGCGGGACGAACATAACTCAAGTTACTTTCAAAGAAAATACCGGCATCATTCCCATGATTACGGTTGGTGGTGAAAGCATCATGGAGTTGACCACTAATGGAGATGTGGTTTCTTGGGGTGGAAACCAATATGGCGAATTCGGCGATTACACCCATCTTGACAGTGATGCACCATCGCTTGCGAGCAATGTTGCGGTTCATGTGGTGGGATTGACCAACATAATCAAAATTGCGTCAGGCGGAAATTTTTCCCTGGCGGTTGACCTAAACGGAACGCTTTGGGCATGGGGTGACAATTCATACGGACAATTGGGTGACAATGGTGTGGAGAATGGCACTAATCGCCCAGTGCAAGTTTTGGGAATGACGAATACTGTGGCGATCTCTGCCTTTGGAGACGAGGCCGATGGGTTTGGAGAATATGCATTGGCTGTAAAAGCTGACGGCACAGTCTGGGCGTGGGGTTCATTAGACCAACGCTATTTCTCTGACATATCGTTTGGTTCTTTCCAGACTTCATCGGTGCCCGTGCAAATCACTGGAATATCCAATGCGGTTTCAGTAGTTGCGGGGTCAGATGCGATGTATGTCCTTTTGTCAGACGGAACTGTTCGGGCTAGTGGAGAGCAAGGATCTGGTCAGTTAGGAAACGGTGTTAGTGGCGTTAGTAGCGTTGATAGCCCTGACCCTGTAACGGTTTCTGGATTAAAAAACATCAGTGCAATTGCGGCGGGTTTTGGTTATGGCTTGGCATTATCAAACGGCATTGTCTGGGCTTGGGGTTATAATGGTCAAGGACAGCTTGGAGCTTCTGTAGGAACCACAGTCAATACTCCTGTTGCGGTCGCTAACATCTCCAGCATAGTCTCAATTGCTGCCGGTGAAGACCGTTCCATGGCTGTGGACGGACAAGGCAACGTGTGGGTCTGGGGTAATCACACAAATTACCCGACACTTGTGAGCAATCCCAATAATGCGATTTCGTGTGCAGCCATTGAAAATGGCGATGGATACAATTTAGCCGTTTTGGATCAAGGCGGAAATGTCTGGTGGTGGGGAAATTTATCGGAAGCCCTGGGCAGCACCAACATTCCTGCCATGCTCGCTGGATACACCGATTTTTATGATGGCGTATTGCCAAATCTGGCCATTATCAGCGGCAACAATCAAACCAACTATGCTGGCTCAGAATGGCCTATGATTTTCCGCGTGACCGATGCCGGCGGTGTGGCGTTGACCAACGCACCAATTTCAGTGGAAGTAGTTTCAGGCGACATGGAAATACATACCAATGCGGGCGGAACAGATTTCAAAGGGTTGAGACTGACCATGACCACCGATACCAACGGCGAAGTGTGTTTGCGCGGCTATGTTGATTTGAATCCAAGCAACCCTTACGGTCTGGTTCGGGTTCTGGCAGCCAGCCGCGAACAAGTTCGCGAAATTGATTTTAATGAAATTCTGACCGCACTGCCCACTGTCAGTATCACCAGCCCTGAAGATGGAGGCACTAGCTTGATTGGAACCAACCAACCTCTGTTCATCACTGTTGACGCACAAGCGGGCTATCCTCGTTCCATTCAGGAAGTGGATTATTCTTACCAGGCTAATGGCGGTGACATGATGTCATTGGGAAGCTCAACCGAAAGCCCCTTTACATTCACATGGACGAACGCCTCATGGTGGTTAAATGACTTCGTTGGCCAATACACCTTTTTCGCCGTGGCAAAAGATGATTTGGGGACATGGTCTGTCACCAATTCCGTGACTACGACCATTGCACTGGACACTTATTGGTTCGGCATACCGGACTACCTGATAGACACCAACGGCACATTGGCCGCATGGCAAACGAAATATTTTGGTTATCTAGGTTTGGATCCCAATGGTGACTACGACGGTGATGGAACCAATAATCTGCAGGAATTCCTGAATGGCACCGATCCGAACAAGATCAGCTTTTCCTTTTCCATGCCGAACCAATATGTGGACACCAACATCGTCAACGGTGTCATCACGGTTTTGGGTGGCGTGCCGAGCAGCGAAGCAATCTTGGTTAGCGACACCAATTTGGCCGATGCCAGTTGGTCGCCTTATACATCGTCAAATATCGTCGTGACGCTCGGCTCCACTGACGGTGTTTATGATGTGTGGATCGGGCTTCGGGGATTGCCTTCCGATGCACATCAAACTTGGACAGAAACCACGCTCATTCTGGGTTCCATGCTGCCGACGATTTCAATCACCAATCCAGTGGACGGTGATCCAATGAACGCCTCGCGCGTAGATGTCAGTGGAACTTTTTCAGCCGCTTCCATCAAACAAATTAGCGTCAATGGTGTGACCGCCTTTGTGAACGGCACAAATTTCGAGGCTGTGAATGTGCCATTGACTGGCGGTCCGAACACCATCACCGCCGTCATTGAAGATTTGAACGGCGATACAAACAGTGCTTCAATCAACATCACAGGAACAACAAATTCCGACGGCAGCATGAACAATCCGGTTCAACTTTCGGCCGCGCCCGTTGCTGGTTTTGCGCCGCTGGCAGTCACCTTCTCGAATCAGGTCAATGTGCCGGGAACCATTGAGCAAGTGTCCTATGATTTCAATGGTGATGACATCGCCGATTTTGTCACCAATAATCTTGATTTCATCACTTACACTTATGCAACCAATGGTGTGTATTTCCCAGTTGTCACGATTCAGACAGACGCCGGACGATTTTCAAGTGTGGGCGGATGGAACGCGGTTGCACTTGATCCCAGCAATCAGCCGGTGCAGATCAATGTTCAGTCTGCGCCGACGCAAACCACGCTTGCCAGCGTCACTGATCCGGTTGACCTCAAATGGGACGGAAGCCATCTCTATGTTCTGTCTGGCAGCACCGCGACCATCACTGAATTTTGCACCAACGGAACGTCCATCCGTTGCAAGAGCGGCATCGGGACAAATCCGTCCGGCTTTGACGTGGACGGTGCTGGAAATGTCTATGTGGCCGTGACCGCCAGCAATCAGGTCTGGAAATTCTTCCCGACCAACAGCTCATTCCAAGCCGATACCAACTTTGGCGTTGGCGGCTGCATCGGCCTGACGAACGGTTTGTCTGGAACGGACACAAATGAATTCAATGCGCCGTTCGATGTTGCGGTGAATGGCGGAACAATTTCTGTTTCAGACTCTGGTAACAACCGGATTCAACAGTTTGATACGAATGGAAATTTCATCGCCTCCTTCGGGTCGTCGGGCAGCGATGTTGGCCAGTTCAACACGCCCAAGGGACTGACTTACGATTCCGTCGGCACTTTGTATATCGTGGATTCAGGAAACAACCGCATCGTGATGGCGCAAGGAACCTCCGTTGAAGGAGTGACCGGAACATACGGAACCGCTCTGGCACAACTTGGCGGGCCGGTGAATATCAGTGTCGGCGAACGCGGCGTGTATGTGGCGGATACCGGCAACAATCGCATCCAGAGTTTCAAACCTGCCGTGGCGGACAACCTGTTCAGCATTGATTCATCCACCATTCGCTTTGCGGACTCCACCAATTTTATCGCGCCCGCCGCCGTTGCCGCCGTTGACAGCTTGACGAATGAAATGTTTTACGTTGCGGACACCGGCAACAATCAGGTTCTCCTGTGCAATGCGCCGAACAACAATCTCGACGCCATCCAATCCGTTTGGAACAGCATGACGAACAATCTCGTCAGTGGGGACATTGAAGGCGCGCTGACGTTCTTTTCCGTAGCTGCACAGGATGATTACAGGCAGACGTTCCTTTCCGTTGGATCGGCCAATGCCGCTTCGGCTGTCAGTCAGATTGGCGCGTTGACGCCAGTCTATGTGAATGATTTCAAGGCTGAATATTATTTTACCAACACCATTGCCGGACAAATTATCACCTTCCCTGTGGAATTTGATAACGAGAACGGCGTATGGAAGATTTTAGAATTCTGAAAATAAAAACAAAAATATGAATCAATTCAAAATTCAGCCGAAGGATTGGAGATTCGCTATCTGTGTCTTGCAAACGGCATTCTTTTTGTTTGCAACCTGTTCCGGCAAAGCGGCTGAAACGAATAATGTTCCGCAAACTCCGCTGACCGAAACGAACAGTCCTGAATATGTGTGGAACACCATGAAATCGTGTTTGACCACCAACAACATTCAAGGCGCTGTCTCTTGTTTTAGCATTGCATCAAGGGACGATTATCAACAGATGTTTTCTTCGCTGTCCAAAACGGACATGGTAGCTTGCGTCAAAGGCCTTGGCCCGATCAAGAAAGCTTCAATTGAAGATTATAGAGCGCAGTATTATTTCACCAATACTGTTGCCGGACAGATCATCACCTTTCCGGTTGAATTTGATAAGGAAAATGGCGAATGGAAAATCATGGAGTTTTAACTTTTTAACAAATATGAAAGGTCTTATGAAGGAAATAATTAAATACTCGAACTGTTTTGGACTTATTCTGGCTTTGTGCATGATGGTTATTTCTGGATGTAGCTGTAGCGCGCCAAAAGCAACACCCACGCCTGATCCGTTGGCAGGATTTCACGCAGCTTCTAAAAATCCAGATAAAGTAATCATGGACGATTATCAAAATTACATTCAAAAACTTTCACCGGAAGAAAAGAAATACATGGGGCCAACCCGATTTTTTGAAGATGGAACAGGTCAGCATGCTTTGCAAATTGAAACGGACATTAATGGAAAATATATTTGGTATCACATCTTATTTTACGACAAGGACAATAAGAGAGCAAAAGTAATAAAGTATTCTGGTGGTAGCTATGAGAGCTAAAATATGAAATTCCACTCCAATCTGAAAATTGTATTGGCTTGCAGTATTGGCTTTATGTGTCCGCCAATGTTCGGTCATGACGTGCCTGTCCATCGAGCAATTACAGTAAATGCAGAAGCATCTGCGTATGTTCATTCTTCTGCTTACGTTGATTTTTTGAATACGGTTTCCTCTGACCGTCCTCGTTTAGGTTTCGTTGGAGCAACTAACTCGATGATTATAGGTAGCGGTGAGGAAGATGACGGACCGACAAATATTCTCAATGGAGGAGGCGGCCATCGTTCCTACAATCATTTTTACGATCCGCTGGACACGGTTTACGGCAAAGGGCTTACGGATGTTCCCAACGACCGGCGGAGTTCGACACCAGTCGGCAAAAATTCTTTCGTGTGGGGTTCCATCTCAAATTGTCCTGGCACCAATTACTATGGAGAGTTCTATTCTTATGCCTACCAACATAACCTTAACACATCAAACATCTGGTCGTGGCAAAACGCGCGCTATTACGAATGGCTTGGCTTGACCGCTACAAACCAAATACAGCGTCAAACAAATCTGGACAATATGTTTCGCGCCGTCGGCCAAGTCATGCATCTACTGGAAGACGCCAGCCAGCCACAGCATGTCCGCAACGAGCAGCATTTAGACGTGCCTATCCCTGTTATCGGCACACCTTGGCTCAGCCCCATTGAAGAGTATGGCAAAAAGAATGTGAAAAATTTGAATTATGGAGACGGCTCAATGCTGAACTGGACAAACGCAGGCTTCACAAAGCTGGAAGATTTCTGGGACAGGCATTTTTACGCTCCGGGCAACAACTCATCAGCTTTGGACGCTGACAATAATGAAAATCCAAACGGAGGTCCCAACACGCTGGGTTTGGCCGAATGGTGCAACGGCAACTTTCTAGGAGACCGCCATAGTTATGCCGAGTATTTTTTCCAACATAATCTTGACGGCTCGAAAAATGTAAAGTGGTATCCGTATCCGTCTCTTTTCACCAGCACTCCCTATCTTCACCATGGAGCCTATACTGATTCCGTAACACTTAAGAACAACAAGCAAGTCAACAGATATTATCTCGACAAAACCGGCGACGGAATCCAAGTCTCCCACTTCAGCACCGTTTCCTTTTTCGGGGCAAATTTTCCAAACAAAATGTTCAAGCCCGCCACAAGCATAAGAGACGACAATGTGCTTTCTAATTATCACAATGCTTTCATCCCCAAAGCCGTTAAATACAGCGCCGGCCTTCTGGATTATTACTTCCGAGGAACATTTGCTGCGTCTGTTAATTTTGATGAAGGTTCGCAAACATACACATTCGGCATCACCAACACGTCCGGCCAGGATTTCAGTGGCGGCAATTTCTTTTTGCTGCAGGATTCCAATACTGTTGACTCCACTACTGTCAGAACCTTGGTTAAAACCGCCCCTTTGACCGGGATATTGACCAACGGCACCAGCATGAGCTTCACTTGCCCCGGCCCCATAACCAATCCGTATATTCTCTTCTATCAAGGCACCAT
>Ga0206873_1133_pt1 | contig 23848 bp, 27 predicted proteins | sample Alteio_BWOrgCont_11_FD_152631 | JGI IMG/M metagenome (GOLD analysis project Ga0206873, IMG submission 152631) | Enriched cells from forest soil in Barre Woods Harvard Forest LTER site, Petersham, Massachusetts, United States -... | ecosystem: Environmental > Terrestrial > Soil > Temperate forest >...
TCATCGTCATTCAACAAACAGACATCTCCAGTTTTATTGTCGGTAAGCACATTCACTGATTTAATATAATGCTGCTCTCGAGGTGTACGATTCAATAGTTGATTGTATTTTTGAACAATTATTTTCGCTATATCCTCATGAAAATTTGCAAGCTCCTGAAGTAACGCCGGAGCATGCCGAGCTGTTTTGATCAAATCTCGTTGAATCTCTTTCTCGGCTACACTACGTAATTCAGCATTCGGATTATTTTTACTCGTTAGTAGACGCTGTTGTCTATAGCGTTCCTCCACTACATCGGGATCATATAAACTCATTTCAAATTTTTGCCGCGATATTACTTTGCCTTTTACAAAGGTTTCGGCTACTTTTAAGGTGCGCAGTTGCCATTCATCTGAACAGGATTGTTTGGCAAGCGCTATTGCTTTAAGCAAAATATTTGTAGGTTTGGCTATCGCGTCCACTTGCGTTATTAGACGAGCCATTTGATATGGGTTAAAGAAAGCACCGGGCATGTCTCTGATGTTAGGCCGAAGCCAGTTGGTGGGCTGGCTGCCTATGCCTCCCAAAAAACAGGGGGGCGGAGGAGGTAAGGTAACAGCTGGTGGCCCCTTAGAATATGTCTAAGCTGATAAAGCGTTGCGCTTGGGCAAATAATGAGTGGAATATTCCCTACCACGACACAGAATGGGGTGTGCCTGTTCATGAGGATAGAACCTTGTTTGAATTTCTCATTTTAGAAGGGGCTCAGGCTGGGCTAAGTTGGGATACTGTTCTTAAAAAGCGGGCGCATTACCGGCGCGTGTTTGATAACTTTGATGCCAAGGCGATTGCCGCCTATGGTTCCGAGAAAATTGAGCAATTGCTCGCAGACCCCGGTATCATCCGGAATCGGTTGAAGATAGCAGCCGCCATTCAAAATGCCCAGGCGTTTTTGGCCGTTCAAAAGGAATTTGGCAGCTTTGATGCTTATATTTGGCAATTCAAGAGTGATGCCATGATGAGTAAAGACCTGAAAAAACGAGGCTTCAAGTTCGTAGGCCCCACTATTTGTTATGCTTTTATGCAAGCCACCGGCATGATTAATGATCACACGGTCGATTGCTTCCGTTATGTAGAACTCAATACTTAACCTCTTTGTAACAATATATTTTGTTTTTTAAAGTTTGAAACTTTATTGTGCGATGGAGGTATATAACTTGAGTGTTTTTCAAATGTTTAGCGTTGGACATAAGGAGAAAGAGCACATGGGCGTATTTGAGAGAGTGGCCATGGCCTCGGCTATCGTGCTACTGAGTGTGACGTTCCCCTTGCGAGGCATTGCTGCTGATTTACAGGGTAATCCACCCCAATCAGATCAGGAGACTCAACAGTATTCCAATTGGGCCAAAAACCATCCCAAGCAGGCCGAGTATTTTAGTCAGCATCCGGAAGCGGCTCAACATGCCATGGATCGCTGGCGACATGAGAGACAGGAAGACCACCGATATCAGCAATGGGCGAAGGAGCATCCCCAGGAAGCCCGGTTTTCCCATCAACACCCCGAGCTGGCCGAGCGGGCTCGTCGAGAACACCAAGAACGTCAGGAAGCTCGTCATGAAGACAGGCAATGGGGTAAGGAGCATTCCAATTGGGAAGCTCATCATCCCGGGGCAGAGCGCTTTGCAAATCATCACCCCGAAAGAGCAGCTCACGATATTAACCGGGCACAACAAAGACAACATACCAGCGCAAGCAATCACGCTAGCCCAGCCCGTCACCGGTAATATCTGCCATCATTTCTTTGTAGGGGCGCATTGCATGCGCCCCTATTTGTAGTCCGGTGCTTTCAAAACGCCAAACCGGCTGTCAATCGGAAAGAATCGAAACACGGCTCTGCCAATGATATGGTCTTCGGCCATGTAGCCCCAATAACGGCTATCGGCACTGTGGTTTCGGTTATCGCCCATCATGTAATAAGAATGCGGGGGGACTTGGGTAGGACCACACTGGTAAATAAATGTGCAAGTGTTGGCAATCTCATTGACATAAGGCTCATTCAGCTTTTGGCCGTTGACATAAACGCCTCGGCCAGGGCGAACATCCACGGTATCACCGGGAAGCCCAATGACACGCTTGATGAAGGCGATATCAATTCGGCTGTCCTTACCGTATAAAATCCCTGAAAACCCGGTGAGCCTCAAAAATTCGCTCCAAGGATCGTGTTTTAAGATGGCCTCAGGCACGGGAGGATAAAACACCAGAACATCTCCACGATGAGGCTTTCGTCCCAGCCAGTGGGTCACTTTTTCTACCACGATGCGATCGCCTACCTGCAAGGTAGGAACCATCGATTCAGAAGGAATGAGCCGAAATTCGCCAATGCCCTGTTTAATGACGATAACCAAAAACAAAACGACGACGACCACTTCTATCATTTCTCGAAGCGCGTAAAGCACAAGGCGAGGGACATTTTTGTCTTGCGTGATTTTGGCGGATTGAAGAATGCTGTTGGACGTTAAATTGGCCTGCTTAAAGACGGCTTGCACCAAGGGATCAGGAGATTGGCAAAGCGCCAGCAGCAAATGCTCGGTCTCTATCTTGCCCGAGGTGGATTCGAGGGCCGTAAAAGGTGCATTGGCGTTGGCGTATTGGGGAGCTTCCAACGAGTACCAACCCAGCAGCTTTTGGGCGGAGGTACCGGCATTTTTCAGCAAGGCGTCCTGATAACTGAACAGACGGGTTTGTTTCAGCAAGGCGAAAAGCACATGGCGATCACCCATTGAGGCTTTTTGTTTTCGGGCAAGCTTCTGCGCCAGGCGCAAGATGTCTTGAACATCATCCGAGAGTGAGGCAGAAGGTTTTACATCAATAACCGTCATGGTGGCCTTACCATAACACAGAGATGCGCTAAAACAAAAGCTGAATCGCACCTACACCGGGCTTGCCCGATTTTACCTTTTCCGTCTTCTTTAAAGCTTTCTGTGCCAGGCCAATGAGTTGCTCCAGACTGTCAATCTCATCGGTCAACATGGTCAGACCGGCAGAGACGGACAAAGAAAGCGGCTTATTCTGACATAACAACGGATGTAGAGCGATTTGATCCTGAAACCGGGTTAAAACCCCTTGTGCCTGATCGCTGGTGGTATTAGGGAGAATGCCTAAAATGCCGGTCGTCCCGATACGGGCAAATAAATCCACGTTGCGAAACGTGGACAAGATCCGTTGACTGACGTGTTGAAGCATCAACTCGGAAGGCTGCGGATCGATTCTAAGTGCCACCAAAGACAAGGACTTTCGGTGGCGTTTGGCCTGGCGAATTTCGCGTTCCAGACACCATAAAAAATGCGGTTCCGTATAAAGACCGGTTTGGGCATCGACAATCGTAAACAGCCGAGCCTCGCTATAGTAATGTCGGATTCGCATCAACGCTGCTGTTTGTGCCAACACCAGCTGGAAAGGAAAAATAATATCGTAATTGGTGTTTTTTCGATTGAAAAAAACCAGCGCTCCAACCAGGTCATTGTCAATCTTAAAAGGATAAAGGGCCTTATATTTCAAGTCATTGGCTTTTGCGGGGATAAAATCATCCGGGTAAAGCACGGTGTGGCGATATTGATGGAAGTTCCAGGGTTCTTTGGACTGGGGTTTTAGCTGGTCCAGAATTTCTTTATTCAACGTTTCCAAGGCTGTTTCTGTAATAGAGCCCGGTGTTCTCACGTGATAGGTGATTAAACGCGGCTCGCGCAGCCGATCGTTAAAAAACACACCGCACACGTCATAATCCAGCACATTTTCTAACAGGGAAAACATCATATGGGTCAGCACATCTCGCTCAGGGACACGTTCAAACAGGTGGTTAAAGCCTTTCATCACGGCACTTTCCGTAATGGCCTGATCCAGAAGCTGAATCAGGCGGCTGGTGGCGTCCACCTGGACAGAGTGGTTCTGTAAAAAAGTCAGTTGTGACTTTTCTTGCGGATCCAGCTTTTCAAACAGATCAAATACGGCTTTTAGTTCCACTGCCAAATGCTGATCGAGTTTATCAGCGGAAATAAAGCTATCGGCAATCGGAGAAAGCTCACTGAGACGCTTGTATTCCTCGTTATTCCCATCAATCAGGCACAAAAGAGGCAGCTTTTGCAGGGTCGGGTCCTGTTTAAGCACCCGACATAGTTGAATACCGCTGATATCAGGCAATGCGGCATCCACGATGACTACGCCTGGCGGGCTGGTGCAAATTCCTGAAAGGCCTTTTATTCCTGTAGAGACGATTTGCAAGGTCTCTTCTGGGAACGTTGCTTCAATCAGGGCACAGGTTTCCTGGATAATTCGGTCGTTATGGCTGACCAGCAAAATCATTTTATGGCTCGCTTCCTACAGATTTTATTATAGCCGACCGATACCATGAAAGGAGTATCGATTAACTGTTATGAGTCCAATCACTCAGCTTGAAATTCCACAAGCGACAGGCTTCTTGCCTGCTGGTGCTGGCGCTCGGATGTTTGAAAAAGGTCTACTCCTGCGGTTTAAAAAAGAAATCCCCCAGGCCATTGAGGTCTTGGAAAAGGCATTTAAGCTCTTTCAAAAGAATAAAAACCTGTTGGGAATGGCCTATTGCCAAATTGAATTGGCCTGGTTATATGGCTCCAACCAGGAACGCGCCCGAAGTGAAAAACAGTTTCGCGAGGCGGAGGATATTATTCAGAACAACCCGGGTCTTTATGGAATCCACGAGGCTCTTGCCCACTGGCTTCATTACAAAGGCCTGTTGCTGTACCATAAAAGCGAGTTTGGTTCGGCTTTAAAGCTGTTTAAAGAGGCTCTTACCTTTTGCAACCCGCAAGGCATGGAAGCCGCCAAGATTTATGACAGTCTCGGTGTGCATTACGAAAGAACCGGTGATTTTCACCGGGCGGTTCGGTATCTCAAGGCATCGCTGGTTATTAAAACCCATTTGGGAGAGCTTTTGCATGAGGAAGCGGTCACCTGCCAGATTTTGGGCAGACTTTATCTGTTATATGAAGATTATGAATTGGCCTATCAGCACTTGAAGCGCTCTTTGGATATTTCAAGCAGATTGAAAGACGAAAAACGCAAGGTTGCATTGAACAATGAGCTGATTCGTCTGTTTTTACGCTTTGGCAAAGAAGAAGCAGCTTATGACTTAATCCGTAAGACCCGCAAAGAATGTCAGATCCGGCACCTGAAAATTCAGCATGGCATGACCTGTTTTTATGAAGCTTACCTGCTGTTTCGAAGAGGCGATATCGAAGCCTCTCAGAAGTTATTAGACAAAGAAGTGTTTGCGGTGTTTAACAAGTGTCAGTACCGAAAAGGTTTGGCCATGGCCAAACGCTTGAACGCATGGCTGACATACTCACTGTGCCCTGAAAATACAGGCGCGGCAATTGCTTTGGTGGGAGAAGCCATTGAGCTGTTTCGCTGGGAAAACATGATTGACGAAGTCGCAAAGTCCCACTACGAAATGGGCAAACTCTATCACGACATGAAGAACGATAAGCTTGCCCTGGCCAGTTTTTTGGACGCACTGAAAATGGCTGAGGAAAATGGGCTGTTTTATTTAATGCCTTATATCGAGGACGAAATTTTTAGAACCCATGAAACCCAGTGGCGAGAGATTGTCAATAAACGCGCACGCCATGAACGTATTTTTGAAAAACGTCACTCCCTTTTGGATACGTTATCAGAACTTGCCCCCGAAGCTAACGATTCCCAAGGCATCCCTTTTCTGGTGTCGCTGTTAAAAGTGGGGCAAGCCATGGCCGCAGAACGAGACCTGGACAAGTTACTGCGGTTAATTCAGCAGGAAACGGAGCGGGCCTTAAATGCCGGATGTTGCATGGTGTATTTATACGATGCAGACGATAATACTTTGTGGGCACCATTTTCAGACGGGTCTCGGTTTTCGGCGCAACAAGGCCTGGCAGGCTATGTGGTCAAGACAGGCGAAATCTTAAATATTGAAAACACCCATGAAGACCCGCGCTTTAACCGTGAGATTGACGGCAAACATGAGATGGAAACGGAAAACATGTTGTGTATCCCCATGTTTAGCCGTAAGGGGAGCATTTTGGGTGTGTTTCAAGTGGTTAATAAACGGACGGGTGTGTTTACCGTAAACGACGAAGAGCTTCTGGCTGCTATTGCCTCCAGTGGTGGGATTGCGGTTGAAAATGCCCAGCTTTACCAAGAGCAGAAAATGACGTTTGACAGTTTTATTGAAACTTTATCTTCCACCATAGACGCCCGTGACCCGATTACCGCAGGTCATTCCGAACGAGTGATGCATTATGCGTTACTTATTGGTGAAAAAATTCAGTTATCTGATCAGGAAATGGAAAATTTAAAATATGCCGCTTTGCTTCATGACATCGGAAAAATCGGGGTCAAAGAAGAAATCCTGATGAAACAAGGCCGCTTGACCGAAAACGAATACAAGCACATCCAGGCGCACGTACGCTGTACCTATGACATTTTGAAAAACATCCGGTTTGAAAGACACTTGCGCGACGTCCCTGAAATTGCGGCCTCACACCACGAAAAGATGGATGGTTCCGGTTATTTCCGGGGATTAAAGGGAGAAAACATCCCCTTTGGCGGACGCATTCTGGCAGTTGCCGATGTGTTTGACGCCATTACCTCCAGACGCCAATACCGTGTAAGGATGCCTTTTGATCGTGCCATGACCCTTTTAATGGAAGATGCCGGTCAGCATTTTGATCCAGATGTGATGGAGATGTTTTTACAAGTGGGTTTGAAAAATTTATTACAAGTTCTCTGCATGGATCTTTACCAGGGGGTAGATAGAGCAGATGTAGGGGCTATTTTGGCCCAAATTCCAGAAGATCTCACGATTCGAAACTATCTGGAGTTGCTGAATAATAAACGGTGTAATGCTGAACAAGAACAAATCATAGAGCAGTTCACATACTTGTATCATTTAAACGAAGTTTCTCCAGCCGACTAAGCATGATAAAGTTGAGCTGCCATGCCGACTTTATCTTTGCCCGAAGATCCCACCCAGACCGAGGTACCCTCTCCGCCGGTTGCAATGCCTTTTCTGTCGCATCTGGAAGAGTTGCGAACTCGGCTCATCTGGTGCGCTATAGCCGTGGGGGTGACGTCCACACTGACATTTTTTTATGCCCCGGTTTTAATTCGAATATTGCAGCACTCGGCCCCTAAGGCGGTGGACTACATCCAGCTTTACCCGGGAGAAGAGTTCTTGTCGAGTTTTAAACTTTCTCTTCTGACGGGTCTGGGTTTGGCGTTGCCGGTAGTGCTCTATCATATCGCCCGCTTCACGACGCCCGGGTTAAGTCCCAAGGAAAAAAGGCTTATCTTTCCTCTTTTAGCGGTCAGCACCGTGTTGTTTGCGGCTGGGGTCGTCTTTGGGTATTACGCCGTATTGCCCTTTATGCTGGATTTTTTATTGGGCTATGGCCAGGAAATTGCCCGTAATCAGCTGAGCATTGCCAAGTATCTCGATTTTTGTATGGGCTTTCTATTGGCCTCAGGCTTGGTCTTTCAACTCCCGGTACTCTTGTTATTTCTGTCGTTTTTCAAACTCATTACCTCACAAAAGCTCATCAGCCAATGGAAATGGGCGATTGTGGGGTCTTTTATCGTAGGTGCCGTCATCACCCCCTCAGCCGATCCTTTTTCGCAAACCTTCATGGCTATTGCTCTTTTAGGCCTCTACGGCATCAGCATTCTCTTAATTAAGGCTTGTGGCAGATAGGTCCTTCATAATTTATTAATCATTGTTAAGAATCTATCAACAAAATTAATATTTTTGTTTTTATATAAATACTTCTCCTCTCTTCTCGAATATCTCTCTGTTTCTCGGATCACTCAAAAGATTCGCCCCCTTCACAATGAAGGGGTTTTTTGTTCCAATTCTTATTTTTTACTTAAAGAGAGGCGTTTCATGGCACTTTCGGGTGTTTCATGGGTTTTATGCAACCAGGGTAAAACGGGTACAACAACACATTGGAGGGAAAAAATGAGCTTTGCGTCAAGCGTGGCATTTAAGCAGTTATTGACTTTGCAAGGGGCCCAGGCGGGCGACAAAATGTTTAAAGATCAACAAACCATGATGGGAGAAACTCAAAAGGCATTTTCCGGAAAGGCAAATCCGGCCAAGGCCAGAGCAGCCCAGCAAGATTTGATTGGACAAGAAACGACCAATAAAATGTGTGCGGCTTTAGAACCCGGTGTTCAGAAGCAAATCGACGATGATATCAAGCGTCAGTTCTCTTTGTTTGCTTCTGCTTGAAGCAACGATTTAAAAGACACGCTTTGCCATTGTTCGCCGGTCACTTGAATGACGGATTCCGAGGATTGGGGGTCTGCAATTAAATCCTCGCGCAGGCGTTTTGCGGTGACCGGGTTTTGATCGGCAATGAGGAGTAGCCAATAAAGTTTTCCGGCAGGAGAAGCTGCTTCTAAGCTGGCTTTTAAATCATCCAAGGGCAGGTGTGCGGTTTTAAGCCTTAGATAGGCTCGATAAGGAGGTTGTAACGTATTGGGTCCTTTTACCAAGAGATTAGGTTCCATGGCGTATTCAGAGGTTTTGGTCAGTTCCTGGCGGGCTTCCTCGACGGTCATCGGTTGGTAGTTGGGCCACTTGATAAAAAACGGCCGGTAGTGGTAATCCAAATCGGTTTTGCCCAGGGTGGTGTCTCGAAACATAACGATCGTGATGCCATAAAACTCGCTCAGCATAATTTTAATGGGCGTCACCAAAACTTCAGGGGCTTGATAGGTGCTGTGAATCGTTATGTAGGGAATGGGTTCCAGGCTGGGGCGAAGAATAAAAGTATACGGTGGTGACGAACCTTCCAAGGGATTTTTGGGAGTCTGTACAAAGACCTGCCATTTATCACCGTCTCGCAGTTCAAAGTCATATTGCTGGGTCAGGGGGTAATGGGTTTTGAGATTATTCAGGCCCGGAATTAAATTATCATCGTCATCTTTGATTTTTGGTGCCGATTGTGGCATCTGGGCCAGTGTCCACTTGATTTTTTGAAGATGATACTGCTCTGTCAAATCCGCTGCGGACTGTTTGCATTGGGCGCTGGGAAATTCTTGGGTCAATATCGGTTCCCACTGGTCCCGGTGATAAATTTGAACCCGGCAATGGGGCGAGGTGTCTGTCCAGGTTTCTATTGTTCCTAACTGGGTTAAATCCTGCGAAACGCCCAACAGCTCAATCTCAGCTTGATAATTAGCATAGGCAGGAAGTAAAGTTATTGTCAGTACAATGGCAGCTAAAACGAGTCTGAATATCATGCAGCAACACCTTCATTGGTGTGCCTATTGTATGTCAAACGCTGTAAAAGGTTTAATATACTTCCACGTGCCAGCGGTTTTCGGTGGTCATTTGCTGAAGGAGAGCTTGCCAGTTTTTGCCCGTGGTTTGGCAGGCTTTGTCCAGGGCGTCGATAATGCCGGTTTCCATGCCGCGAAGTCCGCACATATATAAATAGGTGTTGGGTTTTTCCATCAGCTCAATTAACGCATGCGCGTTTTCGGCAATCCGATCTTGCACGTACATCTTGCGGCCGTCTGCGGTTTTTTCTTCGCGACTTATAGCTGTCACCAGGTGATAGCTGTCCTCAGATTTGTAATCACAGAGTTCTTCTTCGTATAAGAAATCGGCGCGGTGTTGGATGCCAAAAAATAACCAGGATTCACCGGTTTTTTGCGGCGGTTCTTTATAGCGCTGGTGCAGAAACCCGCGAAAAGGGGCGATGCCTGTGCCGGTTGCGATCATAATCAAGTTGGCATCCGGGATTTGAGGCAGCAAAAAGGATTTCCCTGCAGGGCCAGTCATTGAGACTGAATCTCCAGGTTTTAAATCACATAAAAAGTTGGAACAAACCCCTTTACGCTCTTCGCCGGTTTCCGGGATGGTATAAACGACGCGCTTCACGCACAGGGCTAGGGTTTGTGGTCCATAATGCTCCCCTGCTGCAGAGGAAGCGATGGAATACAACCGAAGCTTATTGGGTTTACCTAGTGCATCCAAGCCAGGGGGTAAAATACCGGCGCTTTGCCCGGCCAAAAAACGATAGTTGCTTCCGGAAAAATCAATCACGATGTGTCGTACATCATTGGGAGAATCCACCGTCAGGTGGGTATTCTCTAAAATCTTGGCCACAAGCGGCTCTGCCTGTTTATAGAGATTAAAAGGAATGTCCTGTAGGGTGTCTTGCATAACCGGAACTCCATTTCGTGTATGCCTATTTGTCCAATCCTAGCATGCCAATTCCCGGAGCGCCTACTGCAACAAGAGGGATATTATATTGCAATTAAATTGCATTAGTGTTACAACAATATTGCAATAGATGGGTCCGTCGGAGAATTTATGAATATCACTGCTGTTGGAATGCCTCGTTATGTCTCTCGAGCACGATTTAGTGCCGAAGAGAAAAAAACAGAGCCGTTGATTCCCCCTGCCATCGATCTCACCAATGGGACCAAAACCCGCCGAGAGCATTTGAAACTGGCACTTAAAAACCTGGTGATGATTCCGATTCTGCCTGCAACCTTGCTTATTGGGCTGGATCAGACGCCAGGGATGTCAGTTTCAATTACAGATTATATTGCTCACGACAATCCAGCGATGACTCGGGTTTTAGGAGAGGGGTTTGGGCACGCAGGGCTGTGCTTCTCGTTGCATTTTGTCTTTAATGCAGGCCGGCATTTATGGAAAAGCATCGTGGGTGACAGAAAATGATAAATCGAATTTTGCCTTTGAATTCGACAGCGTTTTTAGGTCGCTCCCCGCGAGTGAGTCGGAACAATACGGTCTTTTTTGCATCTAGTAGTATCATTACACCAGTGATACCCAAGCGATCCTTCTGGAAGGGAATCCTGAATTATTGGCCGACGATGGTCATGGGAATGATTAGTGGTGCCATGGGTATTGGCGTCTATCAATATGTAGATTTTGCCCATCATCACCCCAATGGAATAGATTCAAGTGGTCACGAAGGTCATAACCATGGGCATACTGAAGGAGAAACAACAAAAACCACTGGATCTGCCACCTCAACAGAAAAGCCAACTACTGATCCAAATACGGCGGCAAAGATAAAAGCAGGGTGGATTTTCTGTCCAGACCACGACAGATGGGAACCACCCCCAGAGTCCAAGGTCCCCAAAATGGGTTGGGGTTCATAGGAGTATTTTATTATGGTGATGCCAGTAACAAGTCTCTCCAGTTATCCTGCTTTTCAACCTTTCCCCAGAATGTCTCCTCCCAAGGATTTTTATCAGGGGCAAAAGCCGGATATACAGCATTTACTGACAGCGGGCGGGTTGTTCTCTCTGGGGTTGCTGTTGCATAGACTGCCCGCAGTGAAATCAAGTTTTAAGTATGTGTCCTCCGATTGGAAAGATTGGGCCAAAATGGCGCTTGGCATTGCTTCCGTGGGGCAGGTCAATCAGGCGTTGGATTGGAAGCCACCCGTCTGGCTTGGGGCCCTTGAAACGACCGCAATCGTCAACCCTCTGATTGCAGGATTCTCCCAAAAAACAGCGCTCCAAACGGTCGTCATGTCGCCCTTAATTGCCGGCATGGTTCTGGGAGCCAACTATTTGAATGATCAAGTGGCCACGCCCCTGCAGGACGAGTATCAAATCCCGCCAGTGCTGACTCGCATGGGGATAACTTTGGCTATGATGGCTGTGGGTGTTAAGGCTTATCCTAAAATTTATTGGCAAGTTGCTACGACCGGTATTTTAGGTAAGGAAGCCCGAAAAAATGCAACCTATGCCATGTTGGGAACCCAGGCTATTATTTGTAGCCGCTGCGGCAGCAATCACCTCATCTGTATCAGTGAAATCGGTGATTATTTGGGAAGCCTCGGCAATTGGTTTCGAAGCCGTTTTTCAGAAAAGAAGGTCTCCTGATGCTTGCCATATCGCCTGTAAGAGCTTTTCCTGTTATTTTTTCGCATGCGAAGGCAAAACATACTCACCATCATACGTCCATGCCGCCCATGCCGAAAACACTCACGGGGCGAACCCAGCTTTGGTTCAGCGAGTTTTTTACCGGGATTTGGCAAAATAGCAAAACCGTCTGGGTCTGGTTCAGGCAATTTTTTTCCTTGAAGGACTTTAATAGAATTAAAGCCATACGTCCATAGAACATTAAGAGCAGGATGATGATTTCAAGAGTAGGATTCCAATCACAACAAAGACAACTTACAAAAAATCAAAAAAGGTTAATAAAACAGCTTAGTAGCTATCCTGCGGAGCTTTTAGAACAGTTGGCGGCTATTTCCAGAATGGCTCATGAGGAAACCAGAGAAACTCCCCAAAGTCATGCTCCTGATATAGCCACTCTTATGAAGAGACCTCATATCCTTGCAGCAATTGAATTGGGAAAGAAATATGGCAGGGTGAAAAAATTTAATGAACTTGTGATTGATTTAAATAAAGCCAGACTAGCCGCTTTTCGAACTGGCGAGCGAAGCGCTATTGACCGTGCCCAGACACCGATAGCCGATATAGGTATTGCCCTGAGAGAAGTTTTACAATCTGCCCGAGAAAATGTTTTTGGATCGGAGCAGGGTTGATTCGCTCATTTGCAGACGCTACAATACCAAGACCTGTCCAGTAATTGAGAAAAGAAGAGATTTATGAAACCAGCTATTCACCCGGAGTATCATGACGTTCAAGCGACCTGTGTCTGCGGCAACGTGATCTATACCGGCTCCACCAAATCCGCTATTAAAATGGATATCTGTAGCGGCTGCCATCCGTTTTTCACCGGGACCCAAAAAATTATAGATACTGAAGGCCGCGTAGAGAAGTTCAAAAAGCGTTACGAAGCGGCGGCTACCAGCAAAGGCAAGGCCAAAAAACAGAAGTCCGAGGACAAAGGTCCGGCCCCTTCTTTAGCGGCGTTGGCTCCTGTAGCAGAAGTGCCAGCAGAGGCTCCTGAAACAACAGGGGAATCTCCCGAAGCTTAAATGGAAAAGCTTATTGAAAAAATGGAAGAGGTGGAACGCACCTACCATATGCTGGGAGAGGAATTGTCCAAACCCGAGGTGCTGTCTGACTCCAATAAGCTGAGAGATTTGTCCAAAAAACGTTCGGCGCTTGAAGATACGATTCATATGTTTAACGAATGGAAGCAGGTCCAGGCGGATCTGGATGATTCCAAGGAGCTGTTGCATGGCGAAACCGATGGCGATATGCGCGAGTTTTTGCAAGGCGAAATTACCCGCCTGGATACGCGAACGGCAGAATTGATCGATGAAATGCGTGTCTTCCTGTTGCCGCGTGACCCGATGGATGACAAGGACATCATGCTGGAGATCCGAGGCGGCGCCGGCGGTGATGAAGCCAATATTTTTGCCGAAGACCTGATGCGGATGTACCTGCGGTATGCCAATAAAATGAGTTGGAAAACCGAAATTCTGGGCATTTCCGAAAACGAAATCGGGGGCGTGAGTGAAGTCATCATCGGGATGAAGGGCGACAGTGTCTATCGCCGCCTGAAGTACGAATCCGGCGTTCATCGTGTGCAGCGCGTGCCAGTGACCGAATCGCAGGGCCGGGTTCATACCAGTACGGCCACCGTGGCCGTGATGCCGGAAGTCCAGGATGTCCAGATTGAAATCAACGCCAACGATATTGAAATCCAGACGATTCGAAGCGGTGGGGCAGGCGGACAAAACGTCAACAAGGTGGAAACCGCCGTCAGGCTGTTTCACAAACCGACCGGCCTTCAAGTGCATTGCACGGAAGAACGCAGCCAGCTTCAGAACCGCGAGCGCGCCATGCAAATTTTGAAGGCCAAGCTGTATGATTTGGAATTACAGCGGCAAAACAAAGAAATAACCGACTTACGCCGGTCCCAAGTCGGTACAGGAGACCGTAGCGAACGCATCCGCACGTATAACTTCCCCCAAGACCGGGTCACCGATCACCGTATCGGCCAAAACTTTCCGCTCACCCCCATTATCAACGGCGATCTCGATGGCGTGATTGATTCCTTAGGCCAGGCCGACCAGCAAGCCAAGCTCGAAAAACTGGCCGCATCATAATTTAGCGGTGATTCTTTTTAAGGCCAAGCGCTTGGCGGCTTCTTCCGTGGGAATCCCTTCGGCCTTGGCTTCGTGAAAGACGGCTGTAATACGGTCGTAAACGGCTTCGGTCTGAAGCCGGGCGTCTTCAAAGGTTTTTTTGGAAAATTCGCATCCCACCATAATCACGCCGCCACAGTTGATGACAAAATCCGGGGCGTATAAAATGCCTCGTTCCATCAATATCTGGCCCGATTCGGCATCGGCCAAGATATTATTGGCGCCGCCTGCAATCACACTCGCCTTGACCTTCTGGGCAATCGGCTGGGTAATGACGCCTCCAATGGCGTTGGGCGAAATCACGTCCACCTGTAAATCCCAAAAGGCATCCGGAGCAATCATTTGGATGCCAGAAAACCGGCTTTGGGCTTCACGAAGCGTTTCCGGGCTAACATCGGTCAACCAGATCCGGCATCCGGCTTGATGCAAGTGCTCCAGAACTCTCAATCCCACCTTGCCTGCACCTTGCATGGCCACGCGTATGCCTTTTAAATCTTCGGTGCGGAGTTTTTCCTTGACGGCAGCCTGAATTCCGCGAAATACGCCGAGTGCCGTCAAAATCGAAGAATCACCCAACCCCCCGTCTTCACGGGCTAGCCCGGTGACCCAGGGTGTGATTTGTCTCATCAAGGCCAAGTCATGGGTGTTGGATCCGATGTCTCCGGCCCCAATATAGCTTCCCTTCAAACTGTGGATGCGACGAGCAAGCGCATGAAGCAGGGCAGGTGTTTTCTGGCTGGGATGATCCAGCATCACCACCGATTTGCCGCCTCCCAAATCCAGTCCCGCCGCCGCAGACTTGTAGGTCATGGCCTCACTCAACAGCAAAACGTCTTTTAACGCTTCATCTTCGGAGGTGTATGCTTTAATCCGGCATCCTCCTAAGGCTGGGCCGAGCGCCGAATTGTGGATGGCAATAATCGCGCGTAAACCGGAGGCTTTGTCTGTGCAAAAAATAACCTGTTCGTGCTGCCGCTCGCTAATCCGTTCAAAAAGAGTGGAGATCAACTCAAAAACTACCTCAAATCACTTGTCATCGGAGATGTTACATACAGCGATGTCAATGATAACAGCATCGTAAAGTTGCTTAAATGTTGTTTAGCAAGTAAGGCTTTGGCCTCGGCCAACTCTTCTTTCATGGCGGCAAATTTTTCCTTGACGGCTTTCCCCCAGGGTTCAAAGGCGCAGTTGGGTGCAAACACCACAAAAGGCGTATCCGGATAGGCGCGACACAATTCGGGCCGATCTTCCCAAATTTGGCACTTGTTGTCATCCCCAATAAACCGGCAGTGATAAAACACCACATCGGCTTCGGACTTAAAATTCTCGTCTTTGGTGGCCGCTTTCAAGGTACGCTCCACCAGGCCTGATACCACTTTTCTGGCGTCATCATGAGAGGCATGAGGAATAAAAATGGAGAAGAAATTCCGGGCAAACTCGTCGCCTGTGGCTGCTTTTTCCAGCAACTGGTGATATGGCACACTGGGCGAGGCCCCACGGCAACAACACCCTTGCATCTTACACTGCGGCAAGGGAATACCGGTTGCTTCAACCCATGCATCTGCACTCATCTCTTTAGCTTAAGAGATTGTGACAAACGTTGCGTCCCCCATGCGTGGGGGGTTAAAATCAGAAAGGGTGATTGATTTTCAAAAAAAGAGTCAGTATACTATATATAGCGTTTTATTTATTCGCTGAAAGGAACAGTATTTGTGAGTGAAAAAACTTTAGACAAGCTGACCCAGGATCTGAATCGGCTGATCAATGATGACATTCATCAGTTGGAGTCGCCAGTAGAGCGGGCCATGGCCTTGGTAGGGGATAAATATTCCTTTCAAATCATCCAGATTTTAAGCCAGTTTGGGCGTCAACGCTTTGTGGAGCTGGAATCCCAAGTCTCCGGTATCTCCCCGCGCACGCTGTCTGCCCGGTTGAAGCATTTGGAACGCTACGGTTTGATTAACCGTCATCAGTTCCCCACGATTCCACCTCGGGTGGAGTATGTCCTGACCGAAAAGGGCGAAGCCATGAAGCCGATTCTGGATGCCTTGGAATCCTGGGCCAACGGTTGGTTCCCCTACACGCCAGTGACGACCAAGTCTTCCAGCCTGACACACTAGTTCTGTTTTGAATAAGGCTGTTTGGTTTGCAGATTTTCCACTGCTTGGTAATGCTTTTGATTGAAAGTATATAAAATCCCATTAAAGGTTTTAACAGTAGCTGCAATCAAGACATCAATAATGCCGATATTAAACTTTAACCGTTGATCGGAATATTGGTACAAGGCTTCTTCGGAAGCATTTTCAGAAGCCCAGCAAATATTGAATAGCCGAAGAAGTCGTAAGGCCCGGGTAGATTCCTCTTTGTTGCGACAACCATTCAAGACCTCCAAAGCCGCATAGCCCGGCACATAAACGGGCTGATCTTTTCCCTGTTTATCCAGCCAATCTCTTGCTGGCAAATAATTTCGAAGGATGTCTATCAAAATATCGGTGTCAATAAAAATCATTTTTAAGTAAGAGGACGATTTTGTGCTTCGACACGTAATTTTCTGGCAAATTCACTGCTACCGCCAATGTCTTTCCTATCAGCCCACATCCCTATTACCCCTTCTTTCTCAAGGTCATGCCACCATGCTTTAACATCCCCCAAGGGTTTGGGGTTTTTAACAGGTGTTTTTGGATGAGGTCGCTTTTGAAGTGCCATAAACCTATCTCTTTCTTTCACTTATTCAGTATAAGCTTTATCAAGACCAAAATCAGCCCTCGATTTTACCTATTATGTCTAATCAAAGTGCTTGACAGGGTTACTCCCTATTATAAATTATAAGAAGCATGTGATAGCAAGGGAGTTTGCCATGAAAGTGACTCAGTCTTTAACAAGGTTTGGGGTAAAGGTTGTTCCTCCAGAATTTTTAACCAAACAACCCAAAGATAAAGAATCCCAAGAGGCATTACGAGAAATTAAAGATATGTTAGCTTAGTGAGAGAAATATGCAAGGACCCTGATATGGAGCCATTAAGGACTCACAAATCTACCAAGGGTGCTGAGATTATATACTGGGAAGATCCGGGTGGAAAGTCCCCAATAATTGAATTTTCTGTCCCAATCGATCGAAAAACCAAACTGGCGACTTCCCGTACCTTTAATCCAAATTCCCCAAATTTAAGAGCTGAAGTTAAAAATTTTCTAAAACCGTGTTTAGACTTTTTAGTGCGACCTAAATAAGGCCTCATCTAGCATGATTTTACTGGATGCGGTAGGATGCCTAAAAGCATTGTAAGGATCCTGCATGCAGCCTGTTGATGGTTTATCCGCTGATCAGCTTTTCTCCAAAGGCCATGGTTATACCTACGAAGACTTTATTCTGTTGCCCGGGCATATCGATTTTGCGGTTGAAGATGCCCTTTTGGAAACCTCTCTTACCCGCAACATTCGCTTAAAAACGCCTTTATCCAGTTCTCCCATGGATACGGTTACCGAAGCGCGCATGGCTATTGCGATGGCTCTTCTGGGCGGGATTGGGTTTATTCATTACAACAACACCATCGAAGAGCAGGCTGCTGAAGTTCGCAAGGTTAAACGCTTTAAAAACGGCTTTATTGCAGAACCAATCCTCTTGAGCCCGCAGCATCGTATTAAAGACATCGATGCGATTAAGAACCAGTACGGGTATTCCGGTATTCCCATTACCGAAGACGGTAAAGTCGGTTCAAAACTGGTAGGAATTGTCACCAACCGTGACATCGATTTTATCCAGGACCGGGAAAAGCCTTTAAGCGAGGTCATGACTACCGATTTGGTGGTTGCCCCTGAAGGTGTCTCGCTCGAAGAGGCCAACCAGATTCTGCGGGAAAGCAAAAAAGGCAAATTGCCCATTGTCGATAAAAACTTTCGGCTGGTATCGCTCATTTCACGCCGGGATTTGCTGAAAAACCGCGATTATCCGATGGCCTCCAAAGACGAAAACAAGCGCCTTCTGGTGGGAGCTGCCCTTTCTACGCGCCCAGAAGACCGAGATCGCCTGGAAGCCTTGGCCCATGAAGGCCTCAACGTGGTGATTATCGACTCTTCCCAGGGCGATTCGATTTACCAGATGGATATGATTGGCTTTATCAAACATCACTACCCCAATCTGGATGTGATTGCCGGCAATATCGTCACTGCAGCCCAAGGCCAGCATTTGATTGAAGCGGGTGCAGATGCCTTACGCATCGGGATGGGGGCCGGTTCTATCTGTACCACGCAAAAAGTGATGGCGGTCGGTCGTCCGCAAGCCACTGCTGTGTATCAATGCGCCCAGTACGCCAAACAATTTAATGTCCCCGTGATTGCTGATGGAGGCATCGCCAACATCGGTCATATCTTAAAAGCACTGTCTCTGGGTGCTTCTGCTGTGATGATGGGAGGCATGCTTGCCGGTACCGAAGAAGCCCCGGGTGAATATTTCTACAAAGACGGCGTCCGATTGAAAAAATATCGGGGCATGGGCTCTATCGAAGCCATGAACGAAGGCGGCGCCAAGCGCTATTTTGCAGACAAAGAGAAAATCAAGGTTGCCCAAGGGGTTTCCGGCTCAGTTGTCGATAAGGGATCGCTTCTAAGCTATGTCCCTTACCTGCTTCAAGGTATTCGCCAAGGCTTGCAAGATATCGGAACCCGCACAATTGCTTCGTTACATGACAGTCTCTACGACAGCACGCTTCGCTTCGAACGAAGGACTAATGCTGCCCAAGCCGAAGGGGACGTTCATCATCTCTATAGTTATGAAGTCGAGATGGTTTAAGCCTTAAGGGACCATTTGGTTTCCAAATTCACATTGGTAAAGGGTCTTCTGGCAAATTCTTCTTTATCCGCTTGTAAAGGTTCTGGTTTGGTTGCACCATGCAACACTCGACCTTCTTCGCCAATCCGATTTAGCATCAGGATAGCTAGACGATCGTGACCTTTAGATAAATTGAGCCCAGGAATAATATCTTTAAAAGAGACTTGATAAGGCTCCAAATCTTTTATGAACCGGGGATGAACTGCTAAAGAAGAGGTTTTTTCTGGGAAGTTTCTCATAAAAAACCACTCCGGTAGGCTATGGTTACCTATTTTGTCACGCTGGGTATGGCGTAAATCGATCACAAACGGAATGCCTGAATTTGGATCAATGTTGATATTATCGCCGTAGGTTGCTGTAATAATAGACCATTTTAAATAATCTAAATGAGGGGATTTCAAAGTTTCTTTTTGAGGTAAAAGATGATTTTCTGATTTTTGGTACCCATCTGCATGATCACAATTGACTTTGAATGGAAAATCCTTACCCTCATAAGGCGCTAAAATTAATCGTTTTGCATCCACAAAATTGGGTGGCGCAATCCAATCAGGATGGGATTTTTTGAGTATTTCAGCAATTTTGCCTACAAGATGAGTTAGAAATTTTTCAAATTTTTTACGGTTTGGAAAGATTCTTGCGCCTTTATCATAAAAAGCCACAGCCCTTGGCGACTGATCATCAGTAATACCATTAGGGCCTATAAGCCCTTCCTCAATTACCTTTTTGACATAGGTATCCGTCGGCTCTAAAGTTCTATTATTAAAATCGGAAGGGGTTATGGGTATCACAAATTTCGGATGATCATCTTTCTTCCATCCAAAACGAATAGAGTTGTAAACTCTTGAGAGTGGTTGCATTCAGGTTATTTCTCAGGTGGCCAGGTTGCTTTATCTACCGGAGACATTACAATTTCTCCTTTAGAAACAATTTTGTTATCAGACAGACGTCTGATAAGGGTTTTAAAGGTTAAAAATCTGGAGGATTTTCCTATTAATGTGTCAGTGACCTGGACTTCATCCCCGACCAGAGCAGGCGAGCCATGAGTAATGTTAATTTTACAGCCGACAATCTCTTTATCTTTTCCTAAAAAAGATAAAGCCCAGTCTCGAGCAGTCGATTCCATAAAACCCACCACATAGGGTGTTGCTAACACCTTATGAATGATCTGGTCTGAAAATAAATCCCGAACAACAAATTTATCTGTAACCGGATATCTTTCCGTAACAGATTTTCCCACCTCAAATGACGGTATTTCAGGTTGGATAGATTTAAACCGAACCAAGGGCAGGTTGAAACTTATGGGGGTAATGGCAGTATACATAAGACCTCTTTATATTAATCTAGAATAAATTAAACCGAAGAGAGATCTCAAATTGCTAAATTTTTAAAATTTAACATGGTTGTTTAAAAAATATTGCGGTTGTTTTATTTGCTGTAATCGATCTTGTTCCTGCATCACTTTTTTTGCGGGTGTAGTAATTATTTAAGATGGGCAAAATACTGTTAATTGCCACACAAACGCCGAAGATTCCGACCCAGAAATTAAGCCGGGCCAGTTTATAAGCCTTTGACTTCACGCCGTATTTTTGGATGATTTCATCGAGTGGCATCAGCTGGGGCATCCCAAACAAGCCTTTTTTGGGAGATAAAATGGGGGCTTTCCAGTGACGAGTCGCATAGCGGTTCAGCATTTTGGCAAAGCCACCGCCGATAATGTCATCACCGATGCTGTAAATCCCCAGTACAACGGAGGTTTTGACAAAGTTTTCTCGAAATTCATGACTGTCACGAGAGGATAAAATGCTGGGGATATTCCAGTTAAAAAACGTGTGCCACGTCAAAACCCACTTGCTCATAAAAATAGTATCGGTGTAATTAAAGGCGGGGATTAGCTTCTTAATAAGCGCCACGGGGCCTTTTTTTGCAGTGCTTCGGGCAAAGGACCAGATCAGCAGAGGGAGTGCCAACGCAGACCCATAACCGATCACAAAGGAGGTTAACATACGTTTTTTCTTGGTTTTTTCGTAGTTCTGAGATTTCAGCTTCAAATAGTCGTCTTTGGCATAATTAAATTCGCCCACAAAACCTTTTTTATGGGTTAAAAACTCTGTGATGGCATTCTTTCCCCAAAAATAGCCCTGGCCTTTACTAGCCATCAGCAGCATATCGGGCAGCAGAATATAAAAGACCTTGGCTTTAAAAATATGTCGGGCCAGTTTTTGGGGCAGGGCTTTCAACCCATAGGCGGTTAATTGTTTACCGGTTAGCGTATTCAGTTTGCCGAACCATTCAAACGGCATACCCAGGGGAGTGGCTTTTTTGTTGAGAAACAGCTTCGGAAATTGGTTGAGCAATCGCCGCGTATAGTTGCGATTAACCAGGCGATCCAAAAGCAACGGAAAGGTAACGCCTGCGACTAACCAGCTACCGACATCCAATGATTTCTCGACACGCTCGTAAAAATTACGGGCAAATACGATGCCGGGTCCACCCCAGCCAAACACGTCCATCACCACCCGATTTAAGACCTGGTTTCGTTCCAGGTAGACTGTCATGGGCAATCCACCGGCAAACCGCATCGGGTTTTGATTATCCAGTCCTATGTGCATGTCACCCATCCCGTGCATTATATCTTCTTTAAAACGGGGCATCCAAAAAAATTGCCTGTAATCTTAAGCCTGGTGAGGTCTGCTCCGCTGGGGCTTGAACCACTGGGATTGCCACTCGGTCAGCTTGATGGAGGCGTAAGGTTCAAGAACTCCCAAAAGGGCAATTGTGCTTGCGATGCTGGCGACGTTCAGCCAGGTGAACCGGGACAAGGTTTTGGCTCTTAAAGCCTTGTTACCAATGAGCTTTAAAATCTCGGCCTCGGTCCGTCGGCTGGTCTCACCGTGGACGGTTTTCATCAACATGGTGCCTTGGGTTTTGTCTATCCACTGCGACGCCTTGTGCTTTAGCCATGGGGTAAACAAAATCCAGGTAGACCAGCCGAGAAACGCATCAACGGTCCGCTCCCGAAATTCGATACTGTTTCTGGCTGCCGCGACCCGGGAGAAAACCACCAGGGCATACAGCATCGCCATTTGCTGAGCGCCTGCAAACGGAAACGATCGGCTGAACTGCATCATTTTTAAGGCCCGGCCCAAAAATCCGGCTTTCAGCGGAGAGTTAAAGGCCGCTCTTATCCCGCCCAAGGCCAGTTTTTCCGTGTCAATCATCCCTGAAATAATCGGTAACGGGGCGAGACTAACCAAAATAGGAAGCAGGTTGCCGTGTTTAAAAGATCGTCTGAGGTAAGGCAAAAGACCGGGATGATGAGATTTATCGGTTGTGCTTACTTTATCCAGCACTTTTAACCCATGAAGCCCCGGGTAGTCGGCCACTTTGTCTACTTTACGAGTCACATGCTGAATGATATAGGGTGCACTGAAATTAAACAGAACCCCTAAGCCCAAGGCCAACGGAATTCGAACCGCATTGATGGAAGCCGTCTTCTCAAGGAGCTTACCTGCCTGTCCCCAAAAGCCATTGTTTTTGGGCAGATGTGAGACAAAGGCCTTGGCATCGTTTAACAGCACATCCATCGCATAGGTGTTTCCTTTAATGGCCACATCAAAATGGTTTTGCCCCAGGAGTTTGGCGATGTCGGTGGCCGCTTTTTCCGAGCAACCCCATTTAGAAATAATAGATGCGACTTTAATCTGGTGGTGGGGTGAAATATCCTTAGCCAACTGTGCTGCAAACTGGGACGCCGACCCGCCGGACTGCCCTGCCGTAAGCGACTTAAAGTAATTCAGCGTATCCAAATCCACAAATTTTCGGCTGAAGGCGTTTTTTTTGCCCTCCCAGGCAATCCCGAGCATGGCCGCTACTAGTCCCAGCCCGTCAGGCATGGCACCCATAATTTCCAGCATCAGCCGTTCCCGGCCAGCTGCCCAGTTGAAATGCCGCTGGTTATCCAGTGTTTTTCTGAAAAAATGTTCCCGGTACAGATCCATCAGGCTTCTGAGGCCGGCCCAAGCCACCATATCAATCGCGAGGAGTTCTATGCCTCGATTCCGCCATATCGGTCCGAATACTTTGTAGGCCATATTGGTGATGGGGGGCAAACCCAAAGCTGCATTGCCAAAGTGAGGCCGGACCGATGTGGGGGAATCAAGTGTCGGTTTATGATCAGCCAAATGCGTCGCCGCCGTAAAGGGCGAAATGCCCGGCGGCGGGGTATAAGACAAAGAGGGAAATCGAATGGCTTGCATAATTTGGGTGGTTTCCTTATAGAGGGCCTAAATATTAAAAACCGGTGAACATTTTTTTGTTCGACCGGCTTTTAAATGGGAGTCTGTTTTTTAATGTTTCTTAATACAAACGCCACCGGTCACATCGACGACTACGGCGATTGCGACGGGGATTCGTTAAAATCAAGGTTTGTATCATAAGCGTCAGTGTACACGAAGGTCGAAATCGTGTAAACCGTTCTCCGATTATTTCGTCATCGTTTCCCAATGTTCCGGTTTGCCCCGAAGCAGATCGATAAAGCTTCGGCCATGTTGACGGGCGCCCGAAAGCACGTTAAAGGGCGAATATTTTGCCCAGTCGCGCTTACCAAAAATGCCGTCCACTTTAAAGAAGCCTTCAAACGCATGTTTGCTGATAATTAACGGGATAGAAACCCACTGTAATCCTGGAATCATATGCACAAACAGTTCCATTATTCCGATAGGACGTGCCAGCATCCGTAGCGGCCGAGTAATCGCACCTTTAAAACGGTTGTATAAATCCCAATCAATATGAATCTTTCTGATTTCCGTAGGAGGGTGATATACACTCGTTGGAGAAACCAAAATCACTCCCGATGGAAGGGAAGGATGTTTAATCGTCGGTGCTTGTGAAAAATGAACCCCCGTGAGTTTAACCATAA